>Ga0187865_1000297_pt1 | contig 70866 bp, 56 predicted proteins | sample June2016WEW_11_1_2_FD_132989 | JGI IMG/M metagenome (GOLD analysis project Ga0187865, IMG submission 132989) | Peatland microbial communities from SPRUCE experiment site at the Marcell Experimental Forest, Minnesota, USA - June2016WEW_11_100 | ecosystem: Environmental > Terrestrial > Soil >... | reverse complement strand
TCAGATCGACCGTGGGCGCGGGGAAAGCGGCGTTGCCGGTCAGCCCCTGGATGATGGCGCAGCCGGTGGTGACGAGCTGTTCGGCGGACTGGAGTCTGAATCCGTCCGCAATGCGAATCTGTGGAAACATGGTTTGACCTCCTTAAAAGCAAGAAGGTGTGAGAAAATCGAGTCGGTCACTCAAAGACGGGGGAACGGTCGCCGCGCTCCGGATTCACGCAGAGCGTGGGACGCTCCCCCGCCGATTTTTTCACAGCTTCTCATTGTTGGTTGCTTGTGAAACATGACCGCCGGCGCTCCGCCGACGGTTTTCTCCGAGACGGCAAAAGCAGTGTCCGCCTCGAGGAAAACTGTGTCCGTCGCGGAAATGATGATTTCAGCCACGGATACCATCTTCTCCACGACGGAAATGAGTGCTTCCATAAGCGAGACCGAGGTCCGCAGGTCAGAGATGATCATTTCCGAACCGTAGACAGAGGTCCGGATGTCGGCGATGATCATTTCCGAATGCGAGACTATGGTCTCCGGCTCGCAAATGATCATTTCCGTCTTCGAAATGATCATTTCAGTGACAAATACCATGGTCAAAATCTGGCACCGAGATAATATAAGCATACTCAATGGTTTATCGGTCGTCGTCGACCATAGTCTTTGCGACCGAAATGATAATTTTGTCGACGAAGACCATGGTCTTTGCGAGGGAAATGATCATTTCGTCGACGAAGAAGATGGTCGAAGCGACGAACGAGATGGTCGATTTCACGAAGACCGGGGTCCCGATGACGGAAATGATTTTTTCTGCAGCGAAGAAGATCGTGTCGGCTGCGGAAGCGATCTTCACCGTCGCAAAGACCATGGTATTCGTGACGCAAATCATCATCCCGGAAGCGAACAAGATGCTCTCGGTCGCCCAGAAGATGCTCATTGTCCCACCGACCGTGCTGTGAGCGAGACAGCCAGTGCACCGTGACATGGGTCGGAGTGTCGCAGCGGTGGATAGAGCTCCGCCCACCAGCTGGTTTCTTTTTGGAGTTCCAGCCCGCTCGCATCGGCAATGATTTGGAAAAGCTTACGACGAGGTCGGGGCCCGCTTCACCGTCCCTCGCCACAACTCCACGTTATTTACGCTCTGCAAAAAATGTCAACAATTTTTTTATAGGAAATCGCAATGCTGGTGTCATGCAAGTCTCAACCGGCGATCTGCCTGCCGTTCGAAACAATAGCGGAGGATGCGATCGAGCCGACATTTTCAGGCGCCAAGCTCCAGCTCCGCTTTGCTGGGGCCGATGCTGCAATCTGATCAAAAGCGGACAATTTTTTTGCCGGGGTATGTCAGGAGAAATTCCAAACGCCGATTTCCCCAAAATGCGGCTTATTCCTCCTCAACCGATTTACGATTGACGATTTGGCTAAGGTCGGAATCGGCGTCGGCTTTTCGAATCTCGATCGCGATTACGATTCCGATACCGATGCCGATTTTTGAGGACGTAAATAGGAGCGAAGGATCCGGCCAGTGTGCGACTTCTCGCAATCGACCAGTTCTTCGGGCGTGCCTTCGAAAACGAGCTGGCCGCCGGCATCCCCTCCCTCCGGACCAAGGTCAATTACCCAGTCGGCAGTTTTAATGACGTCAAGGTTGTGTTCGATCACCACCAGGGAATTTCCGGCGTTGATGAGCTTGTCAAAGGCCGCAAGCAGTTTCCTGATGTCGTCAAAATGCAGTCCGGTCGTCGGCTCGTCAAACACGTAGAGGGTGTTTTTGGCGGTCGAGCGCGAAATAAAGGAAGCCAGTTTGATTCTCTGCGCTTCGCCGCCGGACAGCGATGTGGCGGATTGTCCGAGCCTGAGGTAGCCGAGTCCGATCTCTTCGAGCACACGAAGCTTCCGGATCAATGAGGATTTGCCGGCAAAAAATTCCATCGCCTCATGAACGGTCAAATCCAGTACCTCTGCGATGTTCTTTGACTTGTATCGGACCTCCAGCACAGCGCTTTTAAAACGCTTCCCTTTGCAGTCTTCACAAGTCAACTCCACGTCGGCCAGAAACTGCATTTCGACCGTCACCGTCCCGTTTCCCTGACAGGTCTGGCAGCGGCCGGCGTCGAGGTTGAACGAGAAGTGTCCGGGCCCGAAACCGCGGCTGTAGGCGTCGCGGGTTTCGGCAAAGATCTGGCGGATATCATCAAACGCCTTCGTATAGGTCGCAGGGTTCGATCGGGGCGTTCTCCCGATCGGCGATTGGTCCACAAGTATGACATCGGAAATAAGCTCTGTCCCCCGAATTGCCTCGATCCCGGCCGGCGATTCCTTAAGCTCGCCCTTGGCCTTTTTAATGGCGGCATGCAGAACATCATGCACCAGCGTGGATTTTCCGCTGCCGCTGACACCTGTGATGCAGACGAGCATTCCGAGCGGGATTTTGACGTTCAGATGTTTCAGATTGTGCCGGTATGCGTTCAGGATCTCGATCCCTTTCCCATCCCGCTTACGCCGGAAGATCGGGACCGGAATCCGGAGCTCCCCTTTCAGATAGCGGGCCGTCAGCGATTTTGGATCCCGGAGAAGAGCGGGATAGCTTCCTTGAAAAATCACTTCGCCCCCGTGTTCCCCGGCCCTGGGGCCGAGGTCGACGATGTGATCGGCGGACTTCATGATTTCCGCATCGTGCTCCACTACGACAACTGTGTTGCCCAGAGTTTTCAGACTCCTGAGAATTTCCACCAGGCGCCTGCTGTCCCTTGGATGAAGCCCGATGCTCGGCTCATCCAGAACATACAGCGCTCCGACCAGCGTGGATCCAAGAGAGGTTGCCAGTTGAATCCGCTGCGATTCGCCTCCCGAAAGAGACGAAGAAAGACGGTCCAGTGCGATGTAATCCAGCCCGACCCGGACAAGCAGGTCAAGCCGGTGGCGAATCTCAGCCAGAATTCTTTCAGCGATTGAAACCTGCTGGGGAGGCAGTGCGAGATCCGCAAAAAATTCGGCAGCCTTAGCGAAGGTCATCCGCGTGACTTCGGTGATTGACTTGCCGCCGATCCGGACGTCGCGCGCCTCCTGCCGCAACCGGTCTCCATGGCATGCCAGGCAGGTTGCGTATCCCCGATACCTGCTGATGAAAATGCGGACATGCATTTTGTACTTCTTCTGATCGAGATGATCGAAAAAGCCCAGAATGCCCGGAAAACTTCCGGAACCGTTGATAATTTTTTCTTTCGAGCTTTCCGGCAATTCCTCCCACGGCACGTCAACCGGGATTTGCTCACGAGCGGCAAACTGGAGAAGACGGTTCTGAATGGTGCGATAGCGAGGCTTCGTCCAGGGATTCACAGCTCCTGCCGCCAGACTCTTGGACTTGTCGGGAATCACGAGGTCAAGATCGATGGTTAAAGTGTTGCCAAAGCCCTGGCATTCGGGACAGGCGCCATAAGGATTATTGAACGAAAACAGCCTGGGTTCAGGCTCCTGGTACGATACATGGCAAAGCTGGCATTCAAACGCCTCGCTGAACTTGACCAGAGTCCCGGCGGGATGGCGCAGCCATCGGGTATCAGGATGATCGGATTCGAGCATGCGCTCGGTGTCGGCGGGATTGTCGGAAATGAGAAGCAGTTCAATATGCCCTTCGGAATCCCGGCCGCAAACCTCGATGGAATCGACGAGCCTCTTCCGGATATCCGGTTGGACGACCAGTCGGTCCACCACTACGTGGGCTTCTTTGGTGCTGCTTTTTCGCAGCGTCTCGATCGCTTGGGACAAGTCCGCCAACTCACTGCCTATGAGAAGGCGCACATATCCTTGTCGCTGCAATCCTGGCAGAATGACCGCAAGCCGATCTTCCGGCTTTGGCGCGGCCGCAGGAATTTTCTGCAGCCGCCGGGCAGCGCCTCCCGCGGGACGGCCCGGCGCATCCAGCGATAGCCGCATGCAGACATAGAGCCGCTGCCCCTGTGGGAGGGACATAACGAAGTCGGCAATGCTTTGAGGCGTATCTTTCTCCACGACCCGGCCGCACACGTGACAGTAGGTCGTCCCGATCCGCGCATACAGCAGTCGCAGATAGTCGTTGATCTCCGTAACAGTTCCGACCGTCGATCGCGGATTGCGCGAATAGTTTTTTTGTCGGATTGCCAATGCCGGACAAATGCCCTCGATGTCATCGACATCGGGCCGGTCAATACGTTCCAGGAATTGTCGTGCATAAGCGGATAGCGAGGAGATATAGCGGCGCTGTCCTTCGGCGTACAGAGTGTCGAATGCGAGGCTGCTTTTCCCGCTGCCCGAGACTCCCGTCACTACGGTCAGGGAATTCAAGGGAATCTCCACGGTGATATTCTTCAGGTTATGGACTTTTGCGCCTCTGACGACAATGGCTTCTTTTTGTTCTGCACTCAATGCTGAATTTCCCCGGCAGGCAAACAATCCATGTTATTGGGCAGAAGTTGGGATGTCAACCTTCGGGATCCATCAATCCATCGGTATCGGTATCGGAATCGGTATCGCCATCGCAATCGTAATCGCTTTTTCGAATCTTGATAGCGATCCCGATAACGATTCCGATTCCGATGTGCGCGGATTCATTACGAACAGCCCTTGCTGACGGCACGTCCGCAATATACAATTCGCCACGATGCAACCACCGCGGATTTTATCCATTTCCAGTGTCACGCCTCCTTCCGGAGTTCCAGGAGGAGAAGTTGTCATCTCTTGTCGCGGTTTTAAGCCTAATGTTACTTCGAAGGTTCTCGTCGGGGAAGTTGAAGCCTCGATTCTCTCGGCGTCGAATAACAGAATCATTGCGCGGTTGCCTGAAAGCCCTCAGAGCCTGGGCTTGGCTTTGAAAGTCGGAAAAACCCTTTCTGCCGTTTTTCCTTTTAGCCTTGCCGCCAGGCTGGCAACGGACCTGCATCCTGTGACGAATCCCGTAATCAGCCCCGATGGGACTGTCATCACCACGATTAGTGGAGGTCGGGGACAGCAAATCCCGCAGCCCTTGATTCGCGTCAGCAAGCGCGGAGATAAGATCCCGTACAATTGCGAAATCATGAACCCGACGGGATTGGCGTTTTCCAAAGACGGCCAGCTTTACATCTCTAGCCGCAATGACGGGACGGTCCTGCGGTATACGAACTTTGAGCATCTGGAGGTCGTTGCGGAGGACTTGGGAATCCCGTGCGGAATTGCGTTTGATTCAAAAGGCTTGTTGTATGTGGGGGACCGCACGGGCAAAATCCACCGGATTGATGCGAATGGCGGCAAGGAGGAATTTGCTCGTCTGGAACCGAGCATTTCCGCTTACCACCTTGCAATTGATGCCCGAGATCGCCTGTACGTCACCGGACCGACGTTTTCGATGCGTGATTGCCTCTTCCGGTTCTCCAGTAAGGGGAAACCGGAAAGGCTTTTGGACGGCCTTGGCAGACCACAGGGGATGGCATTCCTGCCGAATGGCGATTTGCTGATTTCTGCGGCGTATGAGGGGAAAAAGGGAATTTTCAAATATTCTCTGAAAGACCGCTCCATCAGCCACTATATTTCAGCCCCAATTCTGGTCGGACTGGCGATTGCTGAAAAAGATATCTTCCTGGCGACCGGAGATTCGATCTACTGGATATCATTGCCAGGAAATACTGCAGTGAATTAAAGCCAATCGGGGTCGGGCTCGGTATCGAAATCGGGGTCGAACCGGCAAAAGGCCGATCCCGATTTCGATACCGAGCCCGACCCCGATTGGTAGTGTGCCCTAAACCTTGGATTCTTTATTCCGCCTCTTATGAAAATTGGCATCGTGGGTGCGCGTGTGGCAGGTGCATACGCAGGCGTGCTGCTTTCTCGGCTTGGGCATGAAGTTCTTCTCTTTGATGACAGCATCGAGCAGGAGAAGCCCTGCGGCGGAGGAGTTACCCCGAAGGCTCTCGGCAAGATGAGTTGGTTTCATGACCATCCGCTTCCTCATGCCGAAATTGCCGCAGTCCGTTTGATTGCCCACGATGGCTACACAAGTGATCTGCCGCTTCTTCATCCGATTCACGTGTTTTCGCGCCTCAGCCTTGATTCTTCGCTGCGGAAGTGGGCTGTGGAATCGGGAGCGCGTTTCAGGCCTGAACGTGTACTGCGCATTGCTGCGGACAAAAGCGGCTGGGCCCTCGAAACCTCAGGGGGCGCAAGCGAGGTGGATTACCTGGTCGGCGCAGACGGCGCAAACAGCCTTGTACGAGCTTCTCTCGTTGGCCGTTACGCTTCCGCCGATCTTTCCCTGGCGATTGGATACAGTTTGCCGGGTCTGTATGATCCCGGCAGAATGCTGGTTTCTTTCCAGGAGAGCGGATTTCAAGGTTATCTCTGGTCATTTCCGCAAGTGGACCATTCTTCAGTCGGAATCTGCCGGTGGTTGCCGGGAGCGCATGCAGCGGATTTGAAAAAGAGAGTTGAGGCGTTCATCAACGCTCACTATCCCGACCTTGGGCCGGACAAAACGTTCTATGCGGCCCGGATTCCGACTTTGAGCCGCAAATCCCTCATCAATCAACGAGTGTGCGGGCAAAAATGGGCACTTCTTGGCGATGCTGCGGGATTTACAGACTCCATTACCGGCGAGGGCATCTATTACGCTCTTCGATCGGCCGAACTTCTGGCGGAATCCTTTCAACGTGGGGATCCGCAAAGCTATGAGAAAGCCTGGCGCTCGGATTTCAAAGCGGACCTGGAGAGCGCCGCAACATGGAGGGACCGGTTTTATGGCAGCATGGTGCTTTCCCAGACTTTTATCCGGCGCGCAATGCAGTCGGTCCGTCATAGCCATACCGTGCGTGGATTGCTGGATGACTTGATCTGCGGAAATGTTACTTACAAATCCCTGTTCGGGAATCTAGTCTTCCGAAGTCCCTCTATTCTTGTGCAGATGTTCCGGAATCGGGCCGCCTCGCACAGACCAACCATATACTCCTAAGCGGTCGGTATCGGAATCGGGATCGCTATCGGGTGTCGCAATCGCAATCGGCGTTTCGAATTTCGATAGCGATTGCGATTCCGATACCGACCTGCATCTTGCATCCTGCATCCCGTATCATGCATCCTTACGCGCATGGCGGAAGACATCAAGTTCGGATTTGAAGTCCTGCACAAGGATGCGCGGACCGGCGCGCGCCGCGGCGTGCTGCATACTGCGCACGGGGATGTCGCCACGCCTGTATTCATGCCGGTGGGGACCGGGGGCGCAGTCAAGGCGATGTCGAATGAGTCGCTGGAGGCGCTCGACGCGCGCGTTATCCTCGCCAACACGTATCACCTTTATCTTCGTCCGGGACACGAGCGCGTTGAAAGATTGGGCGGACTCCACAAATTCATGGCCTGGGACCGCGCCATCCTGACCGATAGCGGAGGTTATCAGGTTTTTAGCCATAGGGAATTGCGCAGTATCAGTGAGGAAGGAGTCCGGTTCAGATCTCATCTGGACGGGAGCAGTAATTTTTTTACACCGGAGAATGTGATCGATATCCAGCGGGCGCTGGGTTCAGACATTGCGATGGTGCTGGATGATTGCACGGCGTACCCCACAGGGTACGTAGATGCGGAAGCGTCGATGGAATTATCGATGCGCTGGGCAATGAGATGCCGGGAACAATGGCGGAAGCAGGACGACGGAAGCAAAGCCCTTTTTGGAATTGTCCAGGGCGGGGTGTACCCGGAACTGAGGAAAAGATCCGCAGAAGCATTAAGTAAAATGGAATTTTCAGGAATGGCCATTGGAGGGCTGAGCGTCGGCGAACCCAAAGACCTGATGGTTGAGATTGTGGAGTCCACGGCGCCGCTGCTTCCTTGGGAAAAACCGCGATACCTCATGGGAGTCGGAACGCCCGAGGATCTGGTTCGCGCGGTCGCAATGGGGGTCGACATGTTCGACTGCGTATTGCCCACGCGCAATGCCAGAAACGGATGCCTGTTTACAAGCCAAGGGCGGGTCCTGATCAAAAATGCCGCTTATGCGGAGGACGAGGGGCCCCTCGATCCGAATTGCTCCTGCCCGACATGCAGGAGATATTCCCGTGCTTATCTGCGGCATCTCTTCCTGTCCGGTGAACATCTGTCCGCAGTCTACAACACGTTGCATAATCTGACCTTTTATCTTGACATGATGCGGAAAATAAGACAGGCTATCGAGCTTGATTTCCTGGGTAACTGGCTAGAGCAAATGGAGAAAGGAGGAGAGTGACCTCCCGATGATCTCCAGTCTCGTTTGTTGTAGGTCCAGCCCATTTAATCTCCTCCTGAAATTCATCGAGGGATATAAAAGAAAAAGGCATAAATGGAACAACCCATCCTGATGTTGCAAACAGCTCAGAATCCATTGATCAGTTTTGCGCCGATCGTGATCGTTGCGGTCATTTTTTACCTTCTCATATTTATGCCGATGAGAAAGAGGCAAAAGAAGGTGGAGTCGATGATCGCCGCAATCAAGAGCGGTGACAAAGTGATCACCGGTTCGGGGATTTACGGCGTTGTGGCCGGCGTGAAGGACAAGACCGTCATCCTCAAAATCGCCGACCAGGTAAAGATCGAGGTGGCGAAGAGTGCCATCGCAGGTCTCCAGGGTCCTGAGGAAACTCAGCAATGAGGAGCCAGAAGCCAGAAGCAAGAAGTCAGAAGAGACGAATTCCGGCTCCTAGCCTCCGGCTCCTTTTTAAACTAACAACCGGTTAGGTGAATTATGCAGAAGAATTTGAGATGGAAGCTCATCATGATCCTCGTGCTCATGGTGGTCTGCATCTATTACTTCATCAGCCCCAAGGAAAAAGGCGCTCCATTCCTTTCCAGGTTAAGCTTAGGTCTTGATCTCAAGGGAGGAATTCACCTGGTTCTAAGAGTGGTGACCGATGACGCTTTGAATCAGGAGCTTCGGCAGGATTCCGACAGAATAGCGCAAGAGCTGCGATCCAAGAACATACCCTATGCTGTTTCCCAAAAAGGGAATGGCTATTCTGTAGAACTTACCGGGATCGATCCTTCCAGGGAGAGCGAAGCACGAACATACCTCGAGACGACTTACAACCGGAAGTATTCGGTGCGCAGTTCCTTTGCGGAAGGAAAGACGAACTTTAGTCTAACCCTGACGCCATCCTATATCCGCGATACGCGGGAATCGACGGTACGGCAGGCGCTGGAGACCATCCGGCGCAGAGTGGATGCTTTGGGCGTTTCGGAGCCAAGTCTACAGATTTCTGGAATAGGCGGCGGGGATGTTCAAGATCGGATCATCGTGGAACTCCCCGGGGTCGATGATCCAGACCGGGTTAAAGGGCTGATCGAAAACACGGCCCAGCTGGAACTCCGGCTTGTGAAGAAAGAAAATGGCTCGCTGCCGGGTGGTGGAGGTTTTCCCAGCATTGAAGCTGCGCTTCAGGCCAACGGAGGAAGCATTCCCGATGATTACTCGGTGTTGCCCTATCGGGAAGACCGAGGCGATCAGAGTCAACTGGGATACCTGGTTGTGAGCAAGATTCCGGTAATTACAGGAAAGGATCTGAAAACTGCGCGTAGTGGAACTGACCGCAACGGCAATCCTGCCGTCAACTTTTTCCTGACATCCGATGGAGCCAATTTATTTAGCCGCGCCACGGAACAGCACATCGGCGAAATACTGGCAATCGTTTTGGATAACGCGGTGAGCTCTGCGCCTATTATTCGTTCGCGAATCGAATCTGAAGGAATCATCGAGGGACATTTTACCCTGCAGCAGTCGGAGGATCTGGCGTTGCTGCTGCGTTCCGGAGCTCTGCCGGCTTCTCTCCAAATCGAGCAAGATCAGAGGGTGGGTGCTTCGCTCGGCAATGATTCGATCCGGTCGGGGGTCATGGCTTCGATAATCGGATTCGGCCTGGTGGTGCTTATCATGGTTGTCTATTACAAGCACTCCGGTTTGAACGCGATCTGGTGCCTAATGGGCAACCTGATTGTACTCCTGGGCTTTATGGGCGCGGTCGGCGGCACCTTGACACTGCCGGGCATCGCGGGAGTGATTCTCACGATCGGTATGGCCGTGGATTCCAACATTCTTATCTTTGAAAGGATCCGGGAGGAACTGCGGTCGGGAAAGACGATCCGCGCGGCGATCGATACCGGATTCGGAAAAGTATTTTGGACAATTCTCGACACACACGTCACCACATTGGTTTCTGCGTTATTTCTGTTTCAGTTTGGTACCGGCCCGGTGAAGGGATTCGCCGTAACGCTGACGGTCGGATTGTTGGCCAACATGTTTACAGCGGTTTATGTCTCGCATCGGCTGTTTGAAATGATGCTGGGCAACCGCAGAGTCGAAGCACTGTCAATTTAGGGGAACTTTAAGTCGCCGGATGGTGTCCAAGTGTTCGGCAAATTCCGGTCGGCCAATCCGAGGGATTGTTTGTGGAACTTTTTAAGCAAATCTCAATTGACTGGTTGAGCAAAAAGTGGTGGTTCTTTGGTTTCTCCTGGTTGCTGATCGTGCTGGGAGGGATCGGATATATCACGAATCACGGTTTGAGCTATGGGATTGATTTCACGGGCGGGACAGTTGTTTATCTGAAATTCAAACAGAAACCGGATCTGGACCTTATCCGTAAATCGCTGAAACCTGAATCGACATCGCCTCCTCTGATCCAGGGATATGGAAACCCTTCAGATAATACGGTGCAGGTGCGGCTGCAGACAGTTATCGAGGCCGGAAAGGGTATCAATTCAGGAAGAACGGAATTGATCGCCCTGCTGCTCAAGGCGTTTGATCCGGAGCATGTCGCCAGCACGCAAATCGACTTTAACAACACCGGAGCGGATGCTGTTTACAAGGATCTTTTGAGCTCCGATCCGGATGGTCTCCGGAACCAGAACAAGACGACTGGTGAGATGGACTCCTTTTATCGAAACCTGGCTCAGTCCATGATAAATTACAGAGACAAAACGGGTGGGGGCATCGTGGGATCTCTGGATGAATTTAGAAGCGTTCCCGGCGTATCCAACAGCGTGATCAGCCGGTTGAAGCAGAATTTCTATGCCGGGCCCTTTGCCATCAAAGGCACCGATACGATCGGCGCGGTCGTTGGATCGGACCTGAGACGCAGAGCAGAGCTGGCAGTGGGGCTTTCATTTCTCGGAATGCTGGTTTATGTCGGCTTTCGATTCAAGCCAATATACGGGGTAGCCGCAGTCGTTGCGTTATTTCACGACCTTGCGATTACCATCGGTTTATTCGCCCTCACCAGAATGGAAGTATCTTTGACGGTGATCGCCGCACTCCTGACGCTGGTGGGCTACTCGATGAACGATACGATTGTGGTGTTTGATCGGGTGCGTGAGAATCTCAGGCTCCTGCGGAAGGAATCTCTATTGCGGATACTGAACGTCAGCATCAACCAGACCTTTGCGCGGACGATAATGTCGTCGCTGACGACGTTTATTTCCGTCCTCTCATTGTTCGTTTTTGGAGGAGCGGTGCTCCATGGTTTCTCGTTCGCTTTAGTGGTCGGGATCCTGATCGGCACGTATTCGTCGATAGCGATTGCTTCTCCTATTGTAGAGTGGTGGTACCGCTCCATAGAGCAGAAATCAAAGGGCAAGGCTGCCCAGTTTTGATACGGATTATGTTGTTGTATGGGCTGCCCAAAAGGTTTTGAGGATCACTGGAATGCGGGCGAGAAATGTCTTGACAGCTTTTCGGAAGCGATATTAAGATCGAGGACTTAAATTCACCGCAGCAAGCCCAGCCCACTTCTAAGGCCCGCGGGCAGTTTACGAGGGGGACACATGTTTGAAGATGTAGATGCGCTAAACAAATCGGATGGCATGAAGCGATTAGGTTCGCTGGCCTTTTCGATGGTACTGCATATTGTGCTGATCGGTGTCGTGGTCGTCATTCCGCTTTGGTTTTTTAACGTGTTGCCGGAAGGGGAGATCCTGACGTTTCTGATCGCACCGCCGCCGCCGCCGCCGCCGCCGCCGCCACCGCCACCGCCGCCAACCACTGGGCACACAGCACCCCAAGCCGCAGGGGTGGACCCCAATCAATTCGTCGCCCCTACCGAAATCCCCAAGGAAATTCCCGCTCCCGTTGATGACGCTCCCGTAATCGGAGTGAGCAATATTGTCGGCGGAATTCCCGGCGGAGTTGCGGGAGGAGTGACCGGAGGAGTGCCGGGGGGCGTGGTTGGCAATTTACTTTCCGGCGTGTCGGCGGTTGCGCCACCGCCACCGCCGAAGCCTGTGAGGCGTGACCCGATCAAGGTCGGCGGCAATGTGCAGGAATCCAAGCTAATCAGAAGAGTGGAACCTGTCTATCCCGAATTGGCAAAGCGTGCTCGTGTTCAGGGAACGGTCGTCCTTGTTGTGACTGTCGATGAAGAGGGCAATGTTTCCGATATCAAGGTTTCCAGCGGTCATCCTTTACTCAATGACGCGGCGAAGGCCGCTGTGGCACAGTGGAAGTATTCTCCAACCCTGTTGAATGGAGAGCCTGTCCCTGTGATCGCTACCGTGACTGTTATCTTTAACTTGAAATAGTTTTAGCAAAATCAAATCGGAGGTTAGAAACCAAATGAATTTTATGGAATTGATTGGCTCAATGGGCTGGGTCGCGAGACTCGTGGCAATCCTTCTCCTGATCCTATCAGCCTATTCGATCAGCGTAATGGTTGAAAGGTGGCTTACGTTTCGTCAGGCTCGCAATCAGTCCCGGCTTTTTACCCCTGCGGTGGCCGAGTGTTTGAAAGACGGAAAGATTGACGAGGCGATTGCTCTCGGTGAACAGTACAACAAAAGCCATCTGGCAAAAGTGCTTGTCTCGGGGCTGCATGAGCTCCAGGCTCACACGAAGAGCAAGGATATCCCGGGAGAAACAATTGAAGCTTCCAGGCGCGCTCTCGAAAGAGCGACAGCCGTAGCGATTGAAGATCTGAAGAGAGGACTCGGCGGACTGGCCACGATCGGCGCCACGGCCCCCTTTGTCGGACTGTTCGGAACGACCATCGGGATCATTAACGCGTTCACCGGAATGAAGACCGAGGAAACCGCCGGTATCGGCGCAGTCGCGGGTGGTATTGCAGAAGCTCTGGTTACCACGGCGTTCGGTCTGTTTGTCGCCGTTCCGGCTGTCTGGGCGTTCAATGCATTCACCAACAAGATCGAAACGTTCACCGTGGAGATGGACAACTCGGCTTCGGAACTGATCGATTATTTCCTAAAGAGACGGAGTGAAACTCGTGGCTAGTAGGCGTGGATTCGGAAAAAGCGGTGTCACTGCCGATATCAACGTCACGCCTATGGCGGATATCATGCTGGTGCTGCTGATCATCTTTATGATCACGACACCGCTGCTGCAAAGCGGGATTACCGTGAACCTTCCCAAAGCGAAAAATCCGCTCGAAGCACCGGAAGCGGACAGCAAGGAAGCGGTCGTGATCGCCATTAACCGTGACGGCCGGCTCTACGTGGCCAAAAAGCAGGTTTCGGAGCAGGAGCTGTATGATCTTCTCACGCAGAAATTCTCCGGCGGGGAGATCAACCGGACAATTTTCCTCAAGGGCGATACTGCGCTCCAGTATGGCCGCGTTGTGGAGATTGTCAACGGCTGCCGCAGAGCGGGAGTCGAGCGGATCGGCTTGATGGCGGAGAAAGAAAAAGACTAGACGGTAGACACCTCTGATTTCGTCGGAGGCGTTTACTGCAGGTATGGGCAGTTCAAAATTTTTGCTCTGCTGCGATAATCCGAAAACAGCTTTAGGCACCAGCCGTCCCGGGAGCTGTGGGTTGTGCCCCGGCCGGTAGGCTGCGATCGGGTGTCGAAACTGTGATGTCCCGTAGTTCGATGACTGCAGTGGAGCAGGCAAATGAACCGACGCCCCCCGCTCTGATGGTTCTATGAGAGAAAGGGATCTACTATGTCAATGAATATCGGCAGTAATAAGGGCGCCATGTCGAATATCAATATCACGCCGTATATTGATATTCTACTGGTGCTACTCATTATTTTTATGGTCATCACGCCCGTGAAACAGATGGACCTGGATGTCAAGGTGCCCCAGACCTCTCAGGATAATGATAAAGGCGCAATTGACCCTAATGTGATCGTGGTTTCCATTGGTGAATCTGCAAAAATTGCCATCAACAATGAAGAGACAACCATTGGGCAACTGGGATCGAAACTTCAGGACATCTATAGCAAGCGCGCGAACAAGAACATGTTCGTCAGCGCTAGCCCCAAGCTGGCTTATAGCGACGTCGTCAGAGTAATCGATATTGCCAAAGGGGCCGGCGTAGGTGATATCGGTCTCCTAACGGAAGAAGTCCATTAGGATTTCCGAACTCGCAATCAGTTTAACTCATAGTATGGAGGCCACAATGAGGCTGAACAGCAAGTGGCTAGCCGTCTTACTTATCCTGGCAGTGATCCCCCTGTCCGGCTGCAATTTCCTGTCAAAATTGCGGGCTCGGGACAACATGAATAAGGGAGTGAAGCAGTTTACTGACCAGAAGTACGATGCGGCTGCACAATACTTCGAAAAGGCGGTTGATCTGGATCCCGACTCGGAGTTCACGGAAACCGCGCGCATGTATCTGGCGATCGCCTACCAATCGCAGTTTGTTCCCGGTTCGACCGATCCCAAAAGCGAGGAAATGGCGCAGAAGGGCATTGCCATTTTCAAACAGGTTGTCGACAGCGCCAGAGATCCGGCTAACCCTTCCGATAGCGTCAAGAATGCGATGCTCAGCATCGCCGGGCTGTATTATCAGCTGAAGAGATATCCTGAATCCAAAGAGTGGTGCACCCGGTCTCTGAAGGTGGCTCCGCAGAATCCGGAAGCCTATTATCGGATTGCAGTGATGGATTTTGATGATTCTTTGGATAAAACGGGAGTCCAGGGCGAAATGGTCGATATGATGACTCCCGACGAAAAGGCCAAGGTCCAAGCCAATATCGATGAGGGTCTTACTTGTCTTGCGAAGGCTCTCGAATTTCGCCCCAACTACTTCGATGCCATGCAATATGAAAACCTGCTCTGGCGAGAAAAAGCCAAGTTTGAAAAAGATGCAAAAGCCAAGGCTGAACTCGAACTGCAGGCAGACAAGGTGTACCAGAAGGCTATCGCTCTCAAGCTGAAGGCCGATCAAGAAGAGGCCCAGAAGCCGAAGAAGATAGGCGGTCTGAGCCACACGAAGTAATTTCAAATTGCAGCCGGACGACAGAACCGCAGCAGTTTGCGGAGACGGATCCGGTACTGAAAGCACCACTAAAAAGGGCGGAATTTCTCCGCCCTTTTTTTATGGTTGCCGGAGCGGGGCGTGCGCCTGGGAGCGCGGCCGTCCCGCCCGCAATCCTAGCCCGCATTTCTCACAGGGTTTCGTAGCGAGGCGGCGCAGACGGGCGTGGATACAAGGCGCGCGACTGAGGGCCCCGCAGACGTACTTGACAGTACGTCGAGGAGCCCGACGGAGCGCAACGCAGTAGACATGCCTGGATGTGCCGCCGCAGTAGAAAGCCCGTGAGGAATGCGGGCTAGTTGCGTGAAACAGCGTCGCGCCGGGACGGCGGCGCTCCCAGGAATCGACATTTGCGAAAGCTCTCTCTTTCATGATCCTTCCTCTATACCTTATAATCATCGGGAGCACTCAACTCCCATGATACGTTACGAGGACCTCGCAGAAAAAGTTAGCCGATATCATCCAGATGCCTCTTTGGAACTAGTTCAGCGGGGGTACGTTGTTTCTGCGAAATACCACAAAGGACAGGTGCGGATGAACGGGGAACCGTACCTGACTCACCCTCTCGAGGTCGCCAATATCCTTGCCGAGCTCAAGCTGGACGCTGTGACTGTGACGGCGGGGCTTCTTCATGATGTCCTTGAAGATACCCTGATGTCGCCGGAAGAACTTCGGAAACAATTCGGAGATGAAGTATACCAGCTGGTCGACGGTGTTACCAAAATAGCCCAGGTCTACTTAACTTCCAGGCAACAGAAACAGGCCGAAAATTTTCGCAAGATGCTGCTTGCCATGGTAAGCGACATCCGGGTTCTGTTTGTAAAACTGGCGGACCGGTTGCACAATATGCGCACATTGCAGTATCTGCCGCCCGATCGCAGAGAGAGAATCTCGCTGGAAACACTGGAAATTTATGCTCCACTTGCTCACAGGCTGGGCATGGCAAAAATTAGGGGTGAGCTCGAAGATCTTGCTTTCAGCTTTCTGGAGCCCACCGCTTACCAGAATACAGTGGCGCTGATCGAAGCACGGCGCGCCGTAAACCAGGATTTCGTCCAGGAAGCCGAACGTATCATCGCAAAGGAGTTGGCGGAGCACAATATCCCCGCCCGCCTGGAGAGCCGCACCAAACGCATTTACGGCGTCTACAGTAAAATGAAGCGGCAAAAGATCACCATCGACGAGGTGTTCGATTTCGTCGCCATCCGGGTTGTTACCGACAGCGTCCGGAACTGCTACACGATCCTGGGTATTCTTCACAATCTCTGGAAACCGGTGCCGGGCCGAATCAAGGACTACATTGCCATTCCTCGTCCCAACCTGTATCAATCGCTGCACACCTCGGTTGTCGGCCGGAATGGACAACCTTTCGAGATTCAAATCCGCACCCAGGAAATGCACCGAATCGCCGAGGAGGGGATTGCCGCTCACTGGAAATATAAGGAAGGAAAACTGGGTCCCGTTGAAGGGGAGGAGCAATTCCGCTGGCTGAGGCAGTTGATAGAATCGCAGCAAGACATCAGCGATCCCAGAGAATTCCTCAGCCACCTTAAGGTCGATCTGTATCCGGATGAGGTGTATTGCTTTACGCCCAAGGGAGAAGTGATCACGCTCCCCAGGGATGCCACCCCCGTGGATTTTGCCTACGAAATTCACACGCAAGTCGGCCACCATTGCGTTGCGGCGAAAGTCAATTCGCGAATCGTTCCGCTCCGGCACAAACTCAGGAATGGCGAAATCGTGGAGGTCGTTACTTCCAAAGAGGCATCTCCCAGTCGCGACTGGCTCTCATTCGTAAAAACGGCTCGTGCCCGGGGCAAAATCAAACACTGGATCCACCAGCGGGAAAAAGAAGATGCGGTAGAACTGGGACGAAAATTAATGGAGAGGGAGGCCCGGAGATTCAAGACGACCTGGAAAAAAGTGTTGCTTATGAGCGAACTGAACGGAGTGATCGCCGAACACGGGCTTCAAAAACCGGAAGACATCTATCCTGCCATCGGCTTCGGAAAAATAGCTCCGCGCCAGATACTCTCTCCACTGTTTCCCGACTTCTCTCCTTCCTCTGAAACAAAGTCAAAAGCGTCAGCCATCCCGGCCGTTGTTCGAAGAGTTTTCAAACAATCGGATTCCACGATTGCCATTAAAGAGCAGGACGGATTGTTAGTCTCTCGAGCCAAGTGCTGCAATCCCATTCGGGGAGACGACATTGTGGGCTATATCACGCGGGGTAAGGGAATCTCGGTTCACACGACCTCGTGTCCAAACCTCGAAAATTTCCTCGGTTCGGAACGAGTGACGGATGTGGAATGGGTGAACGTTCCGGGAGACGAGGTTTTCGGCGTCCGTCTCGCGATCGCTGTCGAAGACCGGCAGGGGATTCTTGCAGATATCACTTCCGCAATATCCAAACTGAAGACCAACATTCGTGAATCGCGTTCTTTCAGCGATACCGGTTCCAGAAAGGGGACGGTCGAGATTACCGTCGACATCCTCGACGTAAAGCACCTTCAAAGAGTCATTCAGGAGTTGAAGTCGATCCGCGGCATCCAGGATGTCGAACGCGTCAGTCGAATACCCTAAAATCCGTTTACGCGCTTACGGGTTTACGTGTTAACCCGTAAACGCGTAGACCCGTAAACGGGACTTTCTATGCGAGAAATGATTGAGACAAAGAATGCACCGTCGCCGATTGGCCCATATTCCCAGGCTGTTCGCGCCAACGGTTTTGTATTTGTATCAGGCCAAATCCCCGTCCTGCCGGACACGGGATCTGTAGTGGAAGGAGGCGTCGCAGAGCAGACTCATCAGGTGATGAAGAATCTTTCCTCAATTCTCAATGCTGCGGGAACCGGGCTCGGAAAGGTAGTCAAGACGACCGTGTTTCTCTCAAACCTCGATCATTTCTCCGAGTTCAATCAGGTTTATGGGGAATATTTTGGGGATGCAAAACCCGCGCGCGCTACCGTTCAGGTCGCGCGCCTTCCCAAAGAAGTGTTGGTCGAAATCGACGCGATTGCTGCGGTTTAAATTGCCTTCTGGACTTTACCGGATCTCAGGCAACGGGTGCAAACACGGACACGCTTCACGGCGCCGTTTTCCAGAATGCGCACGCTTTGGAGGTTCGGATAAAACTTCCGCGAGCTAACATTGTGAGCATGGGAGACGGTATGGCCAAAAGTCGGACTTTTTGAGCAAACATAACACTGCATCGGCATGGGTGTACTCCGTCAAAGCGGCGAATAGTATCAACAGGTGCGGCTAAAGTCAATAGCTGCCAGCCTTCGGCGATCAGCTAGCCGTTGCTGCCTGAAGGCTGATAGCTGAGGGCTATACAAGATCTTCTCCCCCATCCACCTTTATAATGTTGCCGGTAGCCCACGTCGATTCACACAGAGCAAGCGCTACCAGGACCTGTGCCACATCCTCAGGAGTAGTTAAGCGTTTGCCGGGATTGAATTCAATTGCCCGTGCGAACATCTGTTCGCTGCCGGGAATTCTCCTGGCCGCAGGAGTATCCGTGACGCCTGCCTGAAGAGCATTGACCGAAATGCCGAAAGGGGCAAGCTCAACCGCCAGTTGGCGTACATGCGATTCCAAGGCAGACTTGGCAGCCGAAACTGCTCCGTAGGCCGGCCATACTCTGTGACCGCCGGCGCTGGTCATTGCGAATATTTTGGCTCCATATTTGAGCATTCCTGCTTGGAATAGATCTTGAGTCCAATAGACCAGGCTGTGAGCCATTACATCCAGCGTCATGTTCATATCAGCCGGTTTGATCGAACCTGCGGAATCTTGAGCCAGGTATGGCTTCAGGGTGCCGAAAGCCAACGAATGGAGCATTAAATGGATTCCTTCCCAGCCCGTGTTCCCTCCGGCAACTTTCCGACACGCCTGGATCACCTCGGCCCGGCGTTCAGAATCGGCGGCGTTGACGTTGAAAAAAAGCGCCGTGCGACCCAGGCTCCGGATTTCCTCGGCAATTTTCTCCGCATTCTGAGCGGTCGACCTGCGATCGAGGTGAACTCCAACAATATGAAAGCCATGACGCGCCAGCGCCAGGCTGGATGCAGCGCCAAAACCACTGGAAGCTCCGAGTATCAGAGCCCATTTTTGCGATTCTTTGGATGTCACAGAAGCCTCCGGATTAATTTATCTATCATAAGATGGTCGCATCGGAATCGGAATCGGAATCGGTATCGCAGGCGCTATCGAGATTCGAACAGCCGATTGCGATACCGATTCCGATACCGATTCCGAACAGGGTGTTAGTCGTGGTAGGATGATTCAGCTAACGAACAAAACACTGAGGTCGCGGGAAAGCGCGAGAGATTTTGTGGCTCAAATCATCATTCTACGATTAGATAGATGGATAACAATATTTGACTTCACATCATCGGAAGGGAAAGCGTGATGGCAGACGAGCGGATCAGCAAAAATAAAGCAATTGATATGGCTCTGACGCAAATAGAAAAGCAGTTTGGAAAGGGCTCCATCATGCGACTCGGAGACCGCATTGATACAGCGGGCGTCCAATCCATATCCACAGGATGCATTTCTTTTGATGCGGCATTAGGAGTAGGGGGATTTCCCAAGGGACGTGTTGTGGAGATTTTCGGTCCGGAGTCCAGCGGCAAAACCACCATTGCACTTCATGCGATCGCGCAGTCGCAGCTAAGCGGAGGATCTGCCGCTTTCATCGACGCCGAACATGCCATGGATGCCAAATATGCCAAAATGCTTGGTGTCAACACGGACGAATTGCTGGTCTCTCAACCCGATAGCGGCGAACAGGCACTCGAGATTGCCGAAGTCCTTGTGCGCAGCGGCGCGATCGATATTCTTGTCGTCGATTCCGTCGCGGCCCTGGTGCCGAAAGCCGAACTGGAAGGAGAAATGGGGGATTCGCTTCCCGGCCTGCAAGCCCGGTTGATGTCACAGGCTTTGCGCAAGCTGACCGCCATCGTCTCCAAATCAAATACCTGCATGGTTTTCATCAATCAAATGCGCGAGAAGATCGGAGTCATGTTCGGCAACCCCGAAACCACAACCGGAGGCAAGGCTCTGAAATTCTACTCGTCCATTCGTATCGATATTCGCCGGATCGGCTCTATTAAAGAAGGAGACGTGGTCGTTGGAAGCAGAACGAGAGTTAAGGTCGTCAAAAACAAGCTTGCGCCTCCCTTCCGAGAGGCCGAATTCGATATCCTGTACAACCAGGGCATTTCCTATGAGGGAGATCTGGTCGATCAGGCTGTCGAGCGAAAACTGATTGAAAAAAGCGGCGCCTGGTTTTCTTATAAAGGTGAAAGGCTTGGACAGGGTCGAGAGAATGCGAAGCTGTTCATCCGTGAGCACCCGGACGTTGCCGAAACTTTGACTCTCAAATTGCGGGAGATACTGGGACTCGTCAAACCGGCGGCCGCAGCTGTGGAAAAGGCAAAAAGCTAAAACGCCACAGATTCCACGGATTTTAAATCAGTGAAATCCCTGGAATCCGTGGCGTCTTTTTAATTTCCGGGAAGCAAGAAGCGCCGGAGTCGGACATAAGCCGAATTCTGTTTCTCTGCAAAGCAGAGACGGCAATCATTCATCTGGTCCCAGGATCACTCCTGGGATCAAGCGGTCTACCCAAAAGCATCGGACGGGCCGCCCTTCATCCCTTTCGGGATCGCTTTTCTATTTGACCTTGCTCCGTGTGGGGTTTGCCCTGCCATCCCTGTTGCCAGTGACGCGGTGCGCTCTTACCGCACCTTTTCACCCTTACCTCGCCGAGCGAGGCGGTGTATTTTCTGTGGCACTTTCCGTAGGGTCGCCCCTCCCTCGCGTTACGAGGCACACTGCCCTGTGGAGTTCGGACTTTCCTCGGCCTGATTAGGGCCGCGATTGCCTGGCCGACTCCGGCGATGCAATTGTAAGCTATTCTTCGAAAGAATGATATATGGAGGAACCATCCTGCATCCTGTAGCCGGCGTCCTCCATCTGCATAGGTTTCAGTCTGCCGAGAATGTGACCCAGGTGCACTTTAACCTCGAATTGGATTGGCGTCTTCTTGTCGTCAGCCGAAAGCCAGATTTTAAACTGGCCCCCTTCTTTAAACAGTCCACCCATCAACGAGACGGTATTGACTCTCCACGCGGGCGCCTTCCCTGCATTGCCAGGAAGCACTTCTTGCCTTTCCACCGTAGCCCGCACTTCCCTTATTTTGGCGTCGTTCGCGAGGGTGAAAGTCTGGGCGTACTGGTCTTGCAGTTGCGATTTTCTGAACAAATAGAGAGCCGAGAGCGGGTCATGAACGCACTCAGGAATATCGTTCTTTATTTCATCCTTTTTAAGCTTTGACGGGAATGTGGATTCATCGATCTCCCGGATGTGAAGCTGGCGGTTCTCGCGCAAGTATTCAACTTCAATTTGACGTTTGCGCTTCCCCTCCCGGATCTTTGCCGAACTGCCCAGCGTGCAGAGTGTCTCGGGCTCGGTAAAGAAGACAAACTCGTCCTCTATCTGGATCCCGGACAATTTCACGAGTGTTCCGCTTGAATGTGCTTTAAATCGAATCTGCAGCGCCCTCTTTCCTTTGTATTCGGTTTCTCCGACCAATTGAACCTCGGCCTCGCCGGCTTCCATCTGAGGGAAGAAAAGAAAATACCAGGGAGGATTCCATTCGATTTTATAGACCAGATGCTCTCCGGAAAATTGCATGGCATTGCGCGCCCCGGTGGGCGCAGATTCCTGAAATGCGGGCGTAAAGACCGCCGCAGCCGCGAACAGGCACAATGCAAATGGCAACTTATGGCGACGCAATCGTGATGCCCTCCCGGATTCCCAAGCGTTTAACGACACCTGCAAATACTTCGTCCACCGCAATGTCCATACACTCGTCATTTCTGGAGCAGCTTCTGCCGTAACAGGCGGCGCACGGCAGCGCGCGTGTGATTACCTCATCCCCTTTCCTCCACGGCCCATTTCTCACGGGAGAAGTGGGGCCGAAAATTCCGACGACGGCAGTTCCCAAGGCGCAGGCAAGGTGGAATGGCCCGGTGTCTCCGCCAATGAACAGGCGCGCCCCTTTTAGCAATGGGATCAACTGCAGGAATGAGACCGGAAAATGCCGCGGCGACGGAACGCCGCAGGAATCTGTAATCGCTCGGAAAAGGCCCTCCTCGCCCGGACCCGTGGTCACTACCACTGGAAGACCAAGTTGCTGAATTCTTTTTGCCAGCCTGCCGTATCTCTCCGGATTCCACCTTTTTGTCGCCCATCCGCCGCCCGGATTAATGACGACAAACTCCTTCAACTGGTTTCGAATCAGAAGCGATTCAACATATTCATTATCCTCGGCGGGAACGGAAAAATCCACCATCGATGGTTCCCGACGCGCTCCCGCCAATTCAGCCAGCATCTGATTCAGAACCAACACATGGACCTGATTCGGTGGCCCTTTCAGTTTTCGATTATAGAACCAGTTTGCCGGGCGCTCCCGCACCAGCTCTTTCGCAAAACCGATCCGCACGCGCGATCCGCTGATTGCTCCCAGAAAGGCAGTTTTCAGCAGCCCCTGGAAATCGAGCACACAATCAAAGCGGCAGGCTCGCAGTTCCCGAATCAAGCCCCAGAACTGATTCCATGCCGGCCGATCGAGCGGAAAGCGCAGCAGGGAATTGGTGTCCAGAACATGAAGCCTATCAATTCCCCGGACCGCTGTGGGAAGGAAACTGCATTTTTTTGCAACGAGCCAATCGATCCTTGCGTCCGGAAACGTTGCCCGCAGGTTCGAGAATGCCGGCAGGGCATGCAGGATATCTCCCAGGGAACTGAGCCGGATTATCAGAATCTTGGGAGAAGCATTCATGAAGGGAATTTGCTTATAATTTCTTGAATCAGATCTCTTGTCGAATGATCCTTGGGATCGCCCGTAATGGCCACCTGGCCGCCGTAAGCAAGAACAGTTTCGCGCTCAGGCACGTTTTCCGGAGCATAGTCTGTTCCTTTCGCGTGCACGTCCGGCATCATTTCTCTTAGGATATCATCCACGGTAGGCGCATTAAACAAAAGAACATAATCCACGCATTCCATCGATGCAAGGATCTCGGCGCGGTCTCCTTCGGACTGAAGCGGACGTCCTTCCCCCTTCAGCGCGGCCACGGAAACATCGCCATTTACTCCGACGATGAGCATATCTCCCAGCTTCCTGGCAGATTCGAGATATCGGACGTGTCCCGCGTGAAGAAGATCGAAGCAGCCGTTCGCAAATACCACTTTCTGCTTCAAAGCGTGGGCTTTGGACACGATCCCTTTCATTTCCTGGATCGATTTGATTTTTCGCTTAGGATCTTTCCACATTTCCAGAGACTTGGTCGGGAGCGCCGGCGTCTCGCCGGCTTTTTCACACAAATACAATAGACCAGGATTGTTCAAGCGCAGCGACCCCGCAAAGAGCCGGCGGGACGCCGGCGCTCCCGGCGCAGGCTATTTTTTCTTATGAATCATTCCGGCATCCGAATTTACCGCCGCCCGCAGCTCGGAAAGAGTCACCGTCGCTGTCCCCCTCTTCATGACGACAATCCCGCCGGCATAATTGGCCAGGCGGGCTGCATATTCGGGCGCCGCTCCGCAGGCAAGCGCCAGGGTGTACACGGCGATTACCGTATCACCCGCGCCGGTGACATCCGCCACTTCATCCGTCCCATAAATCGGGATGTGCAGCGGGTCTTTTCCGCGTTCAAAAAGCGTCATTCCATACCGCCCTTGAGTAACAAGGAGGGATTGCAACCGTTGGTTGCGCAAAACCCTCCGGCCGATCTTCCGCAGCATTTCTTCATCCGCGCCGATCGAAACTCCCAAGGAAGCCTCGATCTCCGTGATGTTGGGCGTAATCGAAGTCACATCGGAGAACTCCGACATTCGAAACCTCGAGTCCACAACGAGGGGGATGTTTCGGTTTGATGCGACGCGGCGCAGTCTCTCCATCAGAGGGGAAACGATACTTCCATGGCCGTAGTCGCTTACGATAATTCCATCCGCAGATCGAGCGCTTCGCTCCAGCAAATTCCATGATATCTCAGCCGGGAATCCAGCGTTCCGAACGCGGTCCACGCGCACAACCTGTTGCGGGGCGGAATGGTGCGCTCCAGCCAGAATTCGCGTTTTCACGGGCGTCGCATAAGAACGGATCCTGCGAACCGTCCGGACATCCGCGCCTTTTTTTTGCAGAACAGCAATGAGATCCTTCCCGGATTCATCCTGACCGACCACTCCGGCAATTGTGACGCGACAGCCCAAATCCAGCAGGTTGTTTGCGGCGTTCGCCGCACCTCCGGGCAATCGGACCAGGTCGCGATATTCCAGAACCAAAACCGGAGCTTCCCGAGAAACTCTTGCGATCTGGCCGTACAGGAACTCGTCCGCAATTAAATCCCCGATTACCGCAATCTTGCGGTTGGGGAATCGATCCAGGGTTTCCAAGAGATGTTTTTGCATTTCAGGTGCGGAATTTAGCAGATATTTCAGTCGAAACAAAAGCATAAAAAGCCCGTTTACGAGTTTACGGGTTCACGCGTTCACGCGTTGGGAGTTCGGTGAATGCGTAAACCCGTAAACGCGTGCATGCATAAACGACAGTTTCTTATTCCTTATTTCGTGATTGCTGCCACTTTTTACGGCGCTCTTTCGAGATACGATTTGCAGATCAGAGAAGTACCCGCGGTCCGGCTATGGACGGGAGCTTCGGAAAATCGGGGGATGCCCGAACTCACTCATATCCGGCCGCGGTCTCAGGCTTCCATAATTTTTTGGGCTTCTTCCAATACCCTTTCCACGGAAACACCCTTCATGCAGCGGAAATCGGTCGTACATTCCCTCAGGAAACAAGGATTGCAATCAACCGGATGCTTGATTACAACGGCGCGGGTGCTGAGCGGGCCTGTTGCAATTTCACTGGTGGATCCAAAAATGGCCAGCTGCGGCACGTCCAGTGCCGCAGCAAGATGCATAGGACCCGAGTCATTCGTGATCAAAAGCCGGCATTTCTTAATCAGAGCCATCAATTCGCCCAATGTGGTTCTTCCCGTCAGGACCACCGGACGGGATGCCATTTTTGCCGTGACCTCCTCCGCGACGCGAACGTCGTTCGATGAGCCGAAAATGATGATCCGGGCATCGTATCGCTTCGCCAGGGCATCCGCGACTGCGGCGTAGCGATCCGGAAACCAGCGCTTCGCCGCTCCATAAAATGCGCCCGGATTTATACCCACGACCGTCTCGTGTTCATGGATTCCGGCCGTGCGCAGCATTTCTTCCGCCGCAGCCGTGTCCGAGTCCTGGATTCCGACACGGATTGGAAGAGCGTAGTTGGGATTCTCCCACAAATGACTCGCGATCCATCCCATCTCGGAGAGGATGCCCAGATAGTAATACGCCTGATGGACCCGGCGCACACCAGGATCAATCCTGCATGCATTTGTAAGGAGGAGGCTGCGTCCGTCCCGTGCGTACCCGATCCTTTCGGGAATCCGCGCGCACCAGGCGATGAGCGCGGCCTCGAACGCGTTTTGCAAAAGGATGGCAAGGTCGAATTTTCGGCTCTTCAAATCGCAGACAAGCCTGTGGAATCCCGCCCAGCCATGGTGAATTCCGGCTTTGTCGTATTCCAGAATCTCGTCAATAAAATCCACGGCGGAAAAAATGTCCCGAACCCAGGGGCGCACCAGAAGAGATATTTGCGCTCGAGGAAAAATGCGCCTGATTTCTCTCATGGCAGGGATGGAAATCACTGAATCTCCTACCCAGTTTGTTCCGCGAATCAGAATCTTGTTTGCCCTGCGGATATCCAATCCCTTCACGCCCGTTCCTCAATGCTTTTTTTCAAAACCAGCTCAAATGCGCCTGCATCGGAGATTTCGGTCGATTGGACTGCAACCAACAACGGGAAATCAGGAGGCTCGCCCAATTTTACTGCATCTTTTTCCGTGGTGATCATGGCGTTGACTCCCTTTTGCCGTGCCTCTTCACTGCAGTGTCGCCAGTCTTCTTTCCCAAGCCGATAATGATCGGCGAAAAACTTTGCTCCTCTGACCTCGATTCCGAGCTGCAGGACATCGCGCCGGAACCGCTCTGGATTGCCGAGCGCGCTTACCAGATAGGCAGTCGCCGGGAGCGCGGCCGTCTCGGAAAATGGGGACTCCTCCCTATTTCGGTTTTCTCCTGTCTTTCCGCCGCAGCCAACAGGCGAAATAGGGAGGCGTCCCCATTTTTCCCAGGAGAGGAACGGGATCAGAGCTTTGATTTCCTGCCTGCAATGAAAAATTTTGGCCGTGGTGTTCAAACGCCGGATTTCTGTTTCGACGGCATGGTTTTGGGCGGGATCGGTTGAATCGTTGATTGCGATAAGATCGCAGCGGCGCAGCGCTGAAACGGGTTCCCGGAGCGTCCCCCGCGGAAATATGCGGTCGGATCCAAGCGGGCGGCTGCTGTCGAGGATCACGATGTCCAGATCCCGGTGAAGCTTGCGGTGTTGAAACCCGTCATCCAGCACAAAAACCATCCGCTCGTCCCGCTTCGAAAGAACGGCTCCTGCGATATAGCGGTTTTTCGAGACGCCCATCCACCCGCACGGAACGCGCCGTCGAATCAAGGCGGGTTCATCTCCCAGGGTTGTCGCGGGGGACGGGACGGCTTCCCCCGGCTGCAGAACGTGCGATTCACCGGGACGAATTCTTCCAAATCCGCGGGTCAGAATCGCCGGAGTGAATCCCAACTTCGACAGCATCTGCGCGACGCAAATCACCAAGGGAGTCTTGCCGGTTCCCCCCATTGTAATGTTGCCGATACTGATCACCGGCGCCGGCACCCGTTGCTGCGGGAGCAGGGAATATGCATACAACAAGTTTCGTGTACGCACCAGTCCCTCAAACAGCAGGCCTGGAAGGTAAACCGCAGGTGTTAACGCCGGATGAATCCTGTGCATAGACGGACAGAGTAGCACAAATTCCCGTTTACGGGTTTACGCGTTCACGAGTTAACGCGTAAACGGACCAATTTTATCTTGTATAATTAGTCGTCCTACTGCATAATTATCCATTGTGATGATATCGAAAAAAGCAAGGCAGGGAAGAATACTGGAGCTCGTCCGGAAAAACCCGGTCCGGAGCCAGGAAGAATTTTTGTCTTTATTGAAGCGTCAGGAAGTGGAGGTGACTCAGTCCACGCTTTCCCGGGACATCCGGGAATTGGGCCTGGTTAAAGTCCGCGGCAGCTACCAGGTTCCCGGGGAGCTGCATACTTCGCCCCCCGGCGAGATCCTTCGTCGTGCGTTTGAACAGTTTGTCATTCGAACTGGCGTTTCGGGGAACATCGTAATGATCAAAACTTCTCCCGGGAACGCCCATTCAGTCGGAGTCGTCCTGGACGCCGCCGAGTGGCCAGAAATATTAGGGACTGTCGCGGGAGATGATACTGTTTTCGTTCTCCTGCGCAACGGCAGTTCCGGCAAGAAAGTGCTAGCGAGAATTCGGGAGTTATCGGCATGAAGATCAGGGTAGGAGTCGTGGGAATTAGCGGATATGTCGGGTTAGAGCTGGTCAAGCTCATCCTGCAGCATCCGGAAATAGAATTAGCGGCCGCCATGGATGCGGCCGAGACTGGAGAAAAGCCGGTGGACGAGATTCATCCTCGACTGCGCGGCGCCTGCAAGCTCAGCACGTTCCAGCCGGACAAGGACCGCATGGCTGAACTTAAACTGGATACGGTATTTCTCTGTACTCCGGATAAGGTCTCGTATGAACTGGTCCCGAAGATCCTTTCGGCAGGTATTCGAGTCATCGATTTGAGCGGATCCTACCGTCTGAAAGACACCGCCAGCTACTCTTCCTGGTATGGATTCCATCATGCAAACGACAATCTGTTGAAGTCGGCCGTTTATGGTCTTTCCGAATGGAATGCAAAAGCGATTGCTTCCGCCAGTCTGATTGCGAACCCCGGTTGTTATCCCACTTCCGTCACGCTGGCGCTGCTCCCTCTGATTCGCGCAGGAATGATCGAGACCGGCTCCGATATTTTCTGCGATTCAAAATCCGGAGTTACGGGCGCCGGCCGTGGAGTGAAGCCGGAGCTCATGTTCTCCGAGGTGACGGAAAATTTCCGCCCGTACAGTCCCATTACGCACCGGCATGCTCCGGAAATGTGTCAGGAACTGGAATGGGACCTGAACAATTTCACCTTCGTTCCGCACCTTTTGCCGATCAATCGAGGGATTATTTCGACGATGTATGTGCAATTGCACCAGCCGCTCAGTTCGGTCGAAATCGGAGCGGAGTATGAGAAGCGATACACAGGCCGTCCGTTCGTCCGCATTCTAGGCAGTTCGCGTCTGCCGGAGTTGCGCGCGGTCAATCACACAAACTTCTGCGACCTCGCCTGGCGATTGAGTCACGGGGGGCGTCGCGCGGTAATTTTCTCGGCAATCGACAATTTAGGCAAAGGGGCAGCCGGTCAAGCACTGCAGAATTTCAACATTATGCACGGATTCGATGAAGGCATAGGCCTGCGATAAGAGGGCGGTAAATTGCGGATTACGATCAAATTGGGCGGGAGTATTTTGGAGGACGCCGGCATCCGGATGAGCATCCTTGGGCAAATTTCCAGAATCGCGGCGCAAGGGCATGAAATAATTCTGGTGCACGGTGGAGGCAAAAGCCTGAACCGCCGGCTTTCGCAATTGCAGATGACTTCACAATTCATTGACGGGTTGAGAGTGACGGATACCGAAACCCTCGGGGTGGCGGTGATGGTGCTCGCCGGGGAGGTTAACAAGAAGATCGTGGCAGAAATGGACCGGCTGGGAGCGAAAGCCGTCGGCATCTGCGGCGCGGATGCCGCTGCCGTTCGTTGCACGCAGCTCTCCAGTCTGCATGGATATCCGGCTGGAATCGGTTTCGTCGGAAAGCCGATCGAAGTGAATCGGAGCTTCTTCGACCTGCTTTTGACTCAGAAGCTTGTGCCGGTGGTCTCCAGTATCGGCCTGGGTGCGGATTCCCAACTGTACAATGTGAACGCCGACCAGATGGCATCTGCCTGTGCTTCAGGGACGCGCTGCGCGGCGTTGATTTATCTGACTGATGTTCCCGGGGTCAGAGACGAGAACGGCTCGGTGCTGAATGAAATCGGAGAATCCGAAATCATGGAAATGCGCTCCCAGGGCATTCTCTCCGGAGGAATGCTTCCGAAGACGTCCTCCTGTCTGGAAGCCCTGAATGCGGGAGTCGTCTCGGTTTTGATCCTGCCCGGTTCCAGCCCGGACATTTTAATCAGATTTGCAGATGGTATGCTAAAGGAAGGGACGAGAATCCATGGAAAAAACTGACCCTGCTCAACTCAAGCCGGAAGAAATAATGGCCCTCGAAGAAAAATATCTTTTTCCCACCTACAAAAGATCCGAGCTTTTTTGCGATCGTGGATCGGGAGTTTACGTGTACGATCTGTCGGGAAAGAGATATCTCGATTTTCTGGCCGGAATATCGGTCAACTCATTGGGCTACAACCACCCGCGCCTCGTCCGTGTGCTGGTAGAGCAGGGCCAGCGTCTGATTCACAGCTCGAATCTCTTCTACAATCCGTTCCAGGGACTCCTGGCAAAAAGGCTGGCTGAAAGCTCCGGCATGTCCAAAGTGTTTTTTACCAACAGCGGCACCGAAGCGGTTGAGGCGGCCCTTAAAGTCGCGCGCGCTTACGGGCATGCGCAGGGCGGCGAAAAGAAATCCGTGATTTTAACGCTCAAGAACTCCTTTCACGGCAGGACGTTTGGGGCTCTCAGCATCACAACCCAGGAAAAGTATCAGGCTCCTTTCCGCCCGCTCGTTCCCGATGTTGAAATTGTGGAGGATTTCACTGTCTCCGCGCTGGCGAAGGCATTTTCCGATCGCGTCTGTGCGTTCGTCATAGAACCCGTTCAAGGGGAGGGAGGAGTTGTTCCTCTTCCTGCGGAATTTGTGCGCGCAGGACGTGAGCTTTGCGACCGGTACGACGCGCTTCTAGTTGTGGATGAAATCCAGTGCGGCCTGGGTCGTACAGGAAAATTCTACGCCTTTGAACATTTCGGGCTCAAACCCGATGTGCTTACCCTGGCCAAATCGCTTGCCGCGGGATACCCGCTGGGAGCCATGCTCGGCAGCGCCCGGGTCGCGGAATGCCTGAAGCCCGGGGATCATGGGACGACCTTTGGGGGTGGTCCGCTGGCGTGCAGACTTGCATTGGAAGTCCTGGACATCATCGAACAGGAAAACCTTATTTCGAGAGTCTCAGAAATGGGCAATTACCTGATCCAGGGACTCAGAAAAATTGCGTCTCGGCACCCAATGGTCGGCGAAATCCGAGGCATGGGACTGATGATCGGGGTCGAAATCGGCAGCGCTGCCAAAGAGGTTGTGAACAGGCTTCTGGCAAAGGGGTTCATTACCAATGCCGCGCATGACACGGTGCTGAGGCTTCTGCCTCCTTTCATCATTTCAAAGAACGACATTGACGAATTTCTGACTGCACTCGACGAGGTTTTGAGCGAGATCGCACGAGAGACAAAATGAATTGCGGATTGCGTGCCGGGAGCGCCGGCGTCTCGCCGGCTCCTTTGCGGCGCAAACGAACATTGCAGGTTTCGAAACACTGCAAAATAGCCGGCGAGACGCCGGCGCTCCCGGGCGCAATCCGCAATTAGGGGAGGCGCTTCATGCTTGAAAAAGCCAATCTGCATTCGGTGGAACCCTTTCCCGGTCCGCAGCCTCTAATCCGGAAAGCCCGGTTGTCGGATGTGAATGACATGTTTCGCATGATCAATCACTATGCCGAACAACAGCTGATGCTTCGCAAAACGCAGCTGCAGCTTTACGAGAACCTGCGCGATTACAGCATTGCGGTGGAGGCGTCCGCCCCCAATCGGGTGCTCGGGTGCGGCGCTCTTCACATTTACTGGGAGAATCTGGCGGAAATACGGGCTCTCGCGGTTGCGCCCGGAATGGCGAAGCGAGGAGTGGGAACTTATCTGGTCGAGGAGCTCTTAAACGAAGCGCGAGAATTGGAAATCGAGCAGGTTTTTGTGTTCACATATGAGCCGAAGTTTTTCAGCCGCTTTGGGTTCATTCTGGTGGAGCATCGAACCATGCCTCTGAAGGTCTACAACGAGTGTTTTCACTGTCCGAAATTCAACAAATGCGATGAACTTGCCATGGTCCTGCACTTATGAAAACTCGAAAAAAGAGATCAAGGAATCCGGGCAGCGCCGATTGGCGTGTTGTGGAAGGTGGGGTCACTGCGCCGCAGGGCTATCTGGCCTCCGGTGTTTCGGCGGGAATTAAAAAGAAAGGACTGGATCTCGCCGTCGTATTCTCATCCCAACCGGCATCTGCAGCCGGCGTTTTTACCCTGAATCGGGTGCAGGCGGCTCCGGTATTGCTGAGCAAAGAAAACCTCAAGTCATCACGCGGACGCGTCCGCGCCATCCTGATCAACTCCGGATGCGCCAACGCCTGCACGGGTGAGCAGGGGATCAAGGATTCCTTGATCAGCACCCGATGCCTGGCATCTCATCTCAAGGTGGATCCGGCCCAGATATTGGTTGCCAGTACCGGTGTGATCGGCAGCTTTCTACCGGTGCCAAAGGTTCTGAAGGGAATCTCAGCTGCCGTTTCGGCTTTGAACTCCCGCGGAGGAAGCGCCGCAGTGCGCGCAATCATGACCACCGACACGTGTGAAAAAACGATCGCGGTGGAAGGACGCGTTGCGGGAAAAACCGTCCGCATCGGCGGCATGGCCAAAGGAGCCGGCATGATCCATCCCAATATGGCAACCATGCTGGCCTTCGTTACAACCGACGTCCAGGTCCCGCCCAGGGAGCTGGGAAAATTTCTGCGGCGTGTAGCGGACCGAACCTTTAACTGTCTTACGGTCGATGGAGATACCTCGACAAATGATACCGTATTCGCTCTCGCCAATGGCGCCTCCAACTTTGCCGTCATCGATGGCCGTTCAAGCTCTTTTTTTGAAAGAGGACTGGAAATGGTTTGCGAGGAATTGGCCAAGAGCATCGCGCGGGACGGCGAAGGAGCCACGAAGTTTGTAGAAATCCTCGTCCAGGGAGCAACCGACTTCGAGGCCGCACGCAAGATAGCGAAGACGATCGCCAATTCTCCGCTTGTTAAGACCGCCCTCTATGGAGAAGAGTTGAATTGGGGACGAATCCTCTGCGCCGTGGGGTACAGCGGCATCCCGTTTGATCCGGAACGGATACTCCTGAATCTGAACGGCATTCCCGTTTTCCGCGCCGGCGCTCCGGTCAATTCAGCCCGCGCACGAGCGGAGAAAGCCATCAAATGTCACGACCTGTTGATTGAAGTGGACCTTTCAGACGGCCGTGCTTCCGCTCGCGTCTGGACCTGCGACTTGAGCCACAAGTACGTCGACATCAACGCCAGTTATATCTCGTGAATTACGAATTACGATTGACGAATTACGAATTGAAGAGAGCAACTGGGAATTGTTTCTGTAATTCCCTGTAACCGTTTGGCGTATGTTTCAATTCGTAATTCGTCATTCGTAATCCGTCATTTTGTCTTGACAATCCCCGGCGCCAGTTTAAGATAGCCAATAAAGTCAGAAAGATGCAGCGGGAAACTGTGTATATGAAGATTCATAAACCGATTCGTTGTGACGCGATTTTCTACCTTAAAATCCTCCTCCTTTAAGCGCATAAACGTCCGTCCCCGCCTCTATCCCTGTGAATTCTCAAATCCCGGGCGGAGGCAAAGCATCCAAGCAGACAAGTGAAAGGATCAGGAATGACAGACCGGGTACTGGTTTTTGATACGACGTTAAGAGACGGAGAGCAATCTCCCGGAGCCAGCATGACCATTGAAGAGAAATTGATGCTGGCACAGCAGCTGGAGCGATTGAGGGTAGATGTGATTGAAGCCGGTTTCCCCATTTCCTCGGATGGCGATTTCGAGTCGGTTCGACGCATCGCCGAACAGGTGCGGACAATTACGATCGCCGGATTGGCAAGGGCCAGCAAAGGGGATATCGACCGCTGCTGGGAAGCAGTTCAACATGCTGCAATGCCGAGAATCCATGTATTTCTCGCTACTTCCGATATCCACTTAAAGTATAAATTGAAGAAATCCAGAGAAGAAATTCTCCGGGAAGCACGAGAGGCCGTCGCCTATGCGAAGTTCCTGTGCCCGGACGTGGAATTTTCGGCCGAGGATGCGACCCGCTCCGATCTTGTATACCTTTGTCAGGTCGTGGAGGCGGTCATTGATGCCGGTGCGAACGTTGTCAATATTCCGGATACCGTCGGCTACACGATTCCCACGGAGTACGCCGAAACAATACGCCACCTGCGCAATCACGTACCGAACATTGGCAAAACCATTCTGTCCGTGCACTGCCACAACGATCTGGGGCTCGCGGTGGCAAACTCGCTGATTGCAATTCAAAACGGGGTGCGTCAGGTGGAATGCACGGTCAACGGAATCGGCGAGCGTGCAGGGAACGCCTCTCTCGAAGAGATCGCGATGACGCTGCGCACGCGCAAGGATCTTTTTGGCATCGAAACCGGGATCAATACTCAGGAAATTTTTCCATCGAGCGCCATGGTCACCAATCTTACCGGTATGATAGTCCAGCCCAACAAGGCAATTGTGGGCAGGAACGCTTTTGCCCATGAAGCCGGCATTCACCAGGATGGTGTGATCAAAGAAAAGCTGACATACGAAATCATGCGCCCGGAGGATGTTGGCATTAAAGAAAGCAAGCTTGTAATGGGCAAGCATTCAGGCCGGCATGCTCTCCGGGAGAAATATCGGGAATTGGGGTTTGAATTGAGCAACGCCGAATTGGAAAAGGCATATATCTTGCTCAAGAAAGTGGCGGACAAGAAGAAGGAGATTTTTGACGAAGACCTGATCGTGACCGTCCGCGACGCGCTGAGGATTTCTCCGCCAGTGTATAAGCTCAAATATATTCAATCCACGGGCGGCAATCAGATCGTTGCCACAGCGACGATTGTGCTCGAAAAGGAAGGAAAAACTCTGCAGGATTCAGCCACGGGTGATGGTCCGGTCGACGCGGCGCTCCACGCCATCGCCAGAATCACGGGCCTGGAGGGGAAACTGGTCGAGTATACGGTCCGGAGTGTCACGCGCGGAGCCGACGCCGTGGGGGAAGTCTTCATGAAGGTGGATTTTTCCAAGGCTTCCTTCATAGGCAAGGCAGCCAGCCTGGATATTGTGGACGCCAGCGCGCGGGCCTATCTCGATGCGATGAATAAAATGATTCACTATCAAACCGCGCTGGCCGAACATAAAGAAAAGGCACAAACAGCCCAGTAGGGTTGTTTCCCAAAATTGGTTCTGGCCGGGAGCGCTGGCGCTCCCGGCAACACATCACGTTTGAACATGAAACAAGATAAAACCCTGCCGATCCCCGCCGGCTCCAGAATCGCCTTCCAAGGTGCGCTTGGTGCCTTCAGTCAGCATGCCGGAGCCAAAATTTTCGGAATGCGCATCGAGCCATTCCCCTGCCCCTCCTTCGAAGAGGTCTTCCGTTCGATCGCTCTCAGGAAAGCCGATTGCGCGGTGATTCCGATTGAAAACACTCTTGCCGGCAGCATTCATCAGAATTTTGATTTGCTCGCCCGCCATTCGCTCGAAGTGGTGGCTGAGACGTCTCTGCGCATTGAGCACAATCTGATCGTTCATCCTGGTGTCCGTCTGCGGCAAATCAGACAGATTTATTCACACCCGGCGGCTCTGGAGCAATGCAAGCGGCTTCTGAGCCGGCTGAGGAAGATCGAAAAAGTTTCTTTCTCCGACACCGCCGGGAGTGTGAAGTTCATCCGGGACAAGGGATTGCGGGACGCTGCCGCCATTGCTTCTGAGGATGCAGCGCGTATTTATGGAATGAAAATTCTGCGGCGCAGTATCGAAGACGAGCCGGAGAACTACACGCGTTTCCTGGCTCTGGCGCGGCGAAAAAGATTTCCGGCCGGAGGACAAAAGACCAGCATTGTCTTTGGTCTTAAGAATGAGCCTGGGGTGCTCTTCAAAGCTCTATCGGTGTTTGCACTGAGGAACATCGATCTGAGCAAAATCGAATCGCGTCCGATTCGAAGGAAGCCCTGGGAGTACCTGTTCTACCTCGATCTCCAGAGCGATATCCGGAGTCGCGATTGTCTCAATGCCCTCCGCCATCTCCGCGAACTCGCGTTATACCTCAAGGTGCTTGGTTCTTATCCCAGCTTTTAAAAACAACAACGCCAAGGATTTCACGGATTATCACTGATTTGTATCTAGGTTAATCCGTGAAATCCGTGGCGTTTTATTGCCTTTTGAATTCGGCGCCCGGCTTCCATCGCGGATAGTGGTCCGCATTTGCCACATCCCATCCGGTCATCCAGAGTAACTGAAGATCTTCAACCATGCCGCTCAAATCCCAGTCAGGTTTAATGACATCCGACGGCTTATGATAGTCGTTGGCGGTGTACTCATCCCGGATCTTCTGTCCGAAACCGGCCGGCTTGCCGATATAGTCGATCCCCTCGTCCGCGTTCAGGGAGGGCACTCCTTTTTGTGCAAACGAGAAGTGATCGGACCGGAAATAGGATCCCTTTTCCGGCTCGGGGTCCGGTGCGAGAACGCGCCCCTGTTTGGCTGCGGCCTTCTGAGCATAGTCATCCAGCTCGGAGTATCCGAGGCCGATAACTGTGAGGTCCTTTGTACGGCCGTTAACATTCAGTCCATCCATATTAATGACGGCAAGGGTCTTTGCCAGCGGGTAAATGGGATGACTCGCGTAATATGCCGAGCCAAGCAATCCCTGTTCTTCTCCCGTTAGCGAAATAAAAACAACTGAACGCTCCGGCGGCGCTGGTTGCTTTTTGAATGACCTGGCGATTTCGATCAGCCCTGCGACTCCGGATGCGTTGTCTTTGGCTCCGTGGTAAATCCGATCACCGTGGACAGGCTGCCCGATCCCGAGATGATCCCAATGCGCGGTGTAAATGACATATTCATTCTTCAAGCGGGGGTTCTTCCCCTCAATTCTAGCCAGAACGTTCCGGGATTGGATTGTGCGGATCGCGTTATGAAATTGGACTGACGCGGTGGCTTCGAGTGGGACTGGCCTAAAAGCGCGAGTGGCCGCTTGTTTCTTCAGCGCATCGAAATCCTTTCCCGCCAGGGCAAAAAGTTCTTTGGCTTTTTCCAGGCTGATCCAGGCCTCGACTTTTGCTTTTCCCATGTTTTTGTCCGCAGCCGGAAGGTTGAAACGCTCACCTCCAAAGCCCTTGACGACGGCCCACGGATATGCGGCGGCAGCGGTTTCGTGAATCAAAAGGACTCCGGCCGCCCCTTTTTCCGCCGCGATGTCGTATTTATAAGTCCAGCGCCCATAATAGGTCATTGCTTTTCCGCCAAAAACTTTCGGATCGAGTTTCGTTGGATCGGTAGGATCCGGGACCGGCGGATCGTTGACGAGCATTACCAGCGTCTTGCCGTGAACGTCGACTCCTTTGTAGTCATCCCAGTCGAATTCAGGCGCCTGAACGCCGTAGCCGACAAACAACAGCGGAGAATCCTTAAGAACCGAATCGGGAACCATTTGGCGGGTCCAGGCCACAAAATCTTCCAGATATTGCAGGCGAAGGGTTTTCTCTTCCCTGCGCAGTGTCATAACCATCGAAGAGTTCGGAGTGGCGCCGACCATGGGCACTCTTTGGAAGTATGTGCCGTCTGTGTCTCCGGGTTCCAGGCCGATACTTTTGAACTGACTTTCGATGTACTCAACGGAGCGAGTTTCTCCCTGGGTTCCCGGGGCTCGCCCTTCAAACCTGTCTGAAGACAATGTCTTGATATGCTGGATTAACGCGCTCTCTTCAATTTTTGGAAAATCAGCGGCCATACAGATCATGCCCAAAAGGAAAAAGAAGGTTACCGATCTCTTCATGACGATAGCTCCGGTGTAAAACCCAATTATGCCTCAGAAGTGCGAGTCCTCAAAATGCATTCTGTTCGTTCCCTGTTCCCCGTTGGAACCCCTGCGCTGAACCGGAAACCGGGAATGGAATTCGGCTTTTGGGAGTCATTTGGGACCTGTTTTTTTGAGGGCAGGGGTTCCCCGGCGGCCATGGGCGCCCAGGGTGCATGATCCTTTTATACAGTGACTTATCGGAAGACTCGGCAGAGTTCCGGCGCGAGCGAGAGGCCGGACTTAAGACATTGAATCAATAAACAATCTAGTCTCCAGCTCCTCACATGTTACAATCACCGTTCTGTTTTTTGGAAAGGGATGTTTTATGGTTCGCGCGGTCATCGTTGGGAGTGGAGCTTGTGTGCCACCCAACCGTGTTACTAATGACATGCTGTCCAGGATTATGGATGCCAGCGACGCATGGATTAGAGAACGGAGCGGCGTGGAAACCCGATATTATGTCGACGAAGGAGTTTCTACATCAGATCTCGGCCTCTCGGCGGCTGTTGAAGCTCTCAAAGCCTCCGGTGTCGACAAGAATGCTCTTGACCTTATTGTGTTTGCCACGATGACCCCCGATCATTATTTCCCGGGCAGCGGCGGGCTCCTTCAGCACAAGCTGGGCATCAAAAACACCCCATGCTTTGACATACGGCAGCAGTGCGCGGGTTTCATTTACGGCATGCAACTGGCAGACGCCCAGATACGCTCGGGAATGGCAAAGACGGTCCTGCTCGTGGGCGCGGAGACGCACACGGGATTTATGCCCTGGACTCAGGAAAACTACAGCTATCTATACGGAAAAACTAAAACGCCGCCCACCTCCGAGGAATATGCCTGGAACACCCGTTTTCGCAACTTGACGGTCTTGTTTGGGGATGCCGGGGCTGCCGTAGTGCTCAAGGCTCAAGAGAATGGTGATCGGGGGATCATTGATTGCATATTGCGGACCAACGGAAGCGATTACGATCGGATCTACGTGCCGGGCGCCGGATCCAAGCACCGGCCCTATGTCGATTCGGAACAGATCAAAAGAGGCGACCATATTCCGGTCATGAATGGAATGTATGTCTATAGAAACGCCACAAACTGCATGGCAAATGTGGCCCGGGAGATCCTCGAACGCAATCATCTGAAATTAGATGATATCTCCATGGTTTTAATGCACCAGGCAAACAAACGCATCAACGAACGCGTGCAGAAGATGCTGGGCATTCCGGACAACAAAGTGATCTACAACATACAAAAGTACGGCAACACGACTGCAGCAACCATTCCATTACTCTGGGATGAATCCGTTCGGACCGAACGGATTCGCGCCGGCGATCTGGTTTTGATGGTTGCTTTTGGCGCGGGAATGAACTGGGGAGCGCTGCTTCTCAAAGCTTAAACGAATAGTCGTCCGTCGTTAGTGAAAGCTCTTGCTAACGACTAACGACTGATGACTAAAAGCGAATCATTAAACGTGACATCGATATGAACAATAAAGGATTTGACAAGGAAACGCTCGATCTAACGTTAGAATCTCTAAAGGACTTTGCGGCTTCTCGGCTGCCCGAAAAGAAAATCCTGGAACTTGACGCTCAAGAAGAATTTCCGGTTGAGATTGTACGGGAAATGTGCGGTCCCGGACTGGGTATTCAGCTCCTCTTCATTCCGGAGGAGTTTGATGGCATGGGTGGGGGCGCCTTTGACATTTACAGGGTGTGTGAGGAACTGGCCCGTGTCGATCTTGGAGTCGCGACTGGAGTTTTGGCCACCTTTCTTGGAAGCGACCCGATTGTCTTCGGCGGCACCTATGAACAAAAGAAACTCTGGTTGACGCGCATCGGCCAGGAGGGGCTGCTCATGGCCTATGGAGCCACAGAACCGGAGGCTGGAAGTGATTTGGCTGCACTTCGGACTGTGGCAGATCCCGTCATGCAGGATGGAAAGGTTACCGGGTACAAAATTACCGGAAACAAGCAGTGGATCAGCAATGGAGGTTATGCCGACCTGTATTCCATTCTGGCTCGAGCGCCCGGGGGGCCAACCTGGTTTGTAGTCGAAAAGGATACTCCCGGCCTGAGTCACGGGAAACCGGAGGACAAGCACGGCATTCGCGGCAGCAACACGGCTACGGTGTCGCTCGAAGGCGTTTATGTGGATGCCGAACGTCTTGTGGGTGAGAAGGAAGGGTTGGGCCTGATCCAGGCACAATTGGTATTCGGGTATACCCGGTTGATGGTCGCCGCCTTCGGGCTCGGGGCCGGCTGGGCAGCGCTCGATCGCGCTATCCCGTACTCGATGGGTCGCATTCAAGGAGGAGCGCCGCTCTCTGAAAAGCAGGGATATACCCACAAGCTGATTGTTCCCAACGTTGTGCTATTGGAAACGGGGCGTGCCTATATCGAAGAGACAGCCGAACGCATTGATAGCGAGGAAGGGAACCTGAATACCGAAGGAGCTATTGCGAAGTATCTGGCCACCGAGGCGGGAAATTTCGCCGCCGACGCTTCCATTCAGGCTTTGGGAGGCTACGGCTATACCCACGAATACGTGGTGGAAAAAATCAAGCGCGACGTGCGGATCACGAGAATTTATGAAGGAACTTCGGAAATCATGGAGATGACGATCTGTCGCGACCGGTGGCAGATTCATCTCAAAACCCACGGCGGGTTTTACCACGATCAAGCTCGCCAAATGGAGGACCTTCATAAAAAGAACAATCAAGTGGGCGCCAATGTCGTGGGTTATTGCATGCATGGCTTGGCCGAGCTGCTCGAACTGGCCAGACTGCAGCGTCTGACCCGGTACCAGCACATCCTTTTCCGGCTGGGCGAATTGATTGCCCACGCCGAGGGAGCTGCCAGCCTGGCTCGGCGCGCAGCACGAGCGGCCGACGGAGGTTTAAATCCGAAAGCCCACGCGCGCTTCAATCCGGAAACGCTGGCCGCTTTGAGCCGAATCGCCGCTCGGAATACAGCCATGAGAATCGTGTGCGAAGGAGCCCGCTGGATTGGAGGATTGGTTTCCGAGTCCGAAGCGGTGAATCTTGAAAAAAAGTCATTCATTCCGCAAATCTATCGTGCGCAGTCAGGGTTGATTCAGGATATGGACTACGTCGCTGATGTCTTATACGGAAGAAATGTGAAATAGAAAAATAAAAGCGCCACGGATTCCACGGATTTCACAGATTGATCTCCGTGGAATCCGTGGAATCCGTGGCGTTTTTATTGTGGGATTTGCAGATCCTGTAAGTTCGGAGGCCTTGCAAGAATGAGAGTATCTGCTGCAGAAAGAGCAGTCGCGATTGTTGGAGTTGGAGCCCTGATGCCGGATGCGCCGAATGCGCCCAAGTTCTGGCAGAACGTCAGGGAAGGTCGTTATAGCATCAAAGAGGTCATCCGCGAGCGGTGGGACCCTGATCTGTACTACGATCCGGATCCCAAAGCTCCGGACAAAACCTACTCCAAAATCGGAGGTTGGGTTCGCGACTGGGAATGGGATCCGCTGAAATGGAAGTTGCCCATCCCCCCGCGCGTCAGCGTGGCCATGGACCTTACCCAAAAATGGGCGGTCGTAACGGCTCGAGAAGCTTTAAGCGATTACGGGTATCCGGGGCGTGCGTTAAATCCGGAACGGACAGCTGTGATTTTGGGGAACGCGATGGCCGGTGATACGCATCTTTATTCCGCCGCGCGAATCCTGTTTCCTGAGTATGCGGAAGAGCTCGAGAAATCCCCCAGTTACTCTTCCTTGCCGCTGCCGGTACGGCAGGCGATCATGGAACAGCTTCATGAAGGGGTGCGGCGGAGAACCCCTCCGATTACCGAAGATACGATGCCCGGGGAACTTGCCAACATCGTGGCCGGACGCATCGCCGCACTTTACGATTTGAAAGGCCCGAACTTTGTCGCCGACGCGGCGTGCGCTTCCGCCATGGCTGCAATGAGCGCCGCCATCGAAGGACTGAACGCTCACGATTATGATGCGGTTCTGACCGGTGGAATCGACACCAACATGAGTCCCTCCACGTTTGTGAAGTTCTGCAAAATCGGGGCCCTCTCGGCCACCGGTTCGAGGCCATATGCCGAGGGCGCGGACGGATTCGTCATGGGCGAAGGCGCCGTCACCTTTTTATTGAAACGTCTGGCGGATGCCGAACGGGATGGGGACAGGATCTACGCGGTCATACGTGGATTCGGAGGATCAAGCGACGGCAAGGGGAAAGGTATTACTGCGCCCAATCCCATGGGACAGAAGATCTGCATCCGGCGTGCGTGGCAGAAAGCAGGAGTCGCGCCATCTCCCGGAGATATGATCGAAGGACACGGTACGTCAACGCCGGTCGGAGATGTCGCGGAATTTGAAAGCCTGACCGAAGTATTCAAAGATCTCGGGCTCCCCCCGGGCTCCATCGCACTTGGTTCCGTGAAGTCCAACATCGGGCATCTCAAAGGCGCCGCCGGCGCTGCAGGGATCCTGAAGGCAATGTTTGCTTTGAAGGAAAAGGAGATTCCGCCCAGTCTTAATTTCAACCGGCCCAACCACGATATCGATTTTACGGGTTCGCCTTTTTATGTGAACACGGAGCTGAAGCCGTGGGAGGTGCCCCAGCGCGGCGTGCGCCGCGCAGCGGTCAGCGCTTTCGGTTTCGGCGGTACGAACTTTCATTTCGTACTGGAAGAATATATTCCCGGCAGAATAGCCGGCGAAACCAAGATCAGCGTTTCGGTTCCGGAACAGGGATGGAGTCCCAGCCCCGCCGTAGAACTCAAAGCGCCTCTGCGCGGCGCCTTGGTTATGGGTGCGAAGTCGGAATCCGAGCTCCTGACTCGCTTGCAGGAGGCGCACAAGGAGGCGTTGGCCGGAAAAGCGCCCGCTCCTGTGCCTCCTTCTGAATCGGATCTGCGCGCGGAATTTCGACTGGCCATCGATTATGGGGACGCCGCAGAATTGGCCGACAAAACTACAAAGGCCATCAAGGCGTTCGAGGAGAATCAGGCGGGGAGATGGAAGGCACTGCGTGCCAAAGGAATTTTCCTGGGCAAGGGACCTGCGCCCAAAGTGGCGTTCCTGTTTACAGGCCAGGGCTCTCAGTATGTCAATATGCTCCAACACCTCCGGCAAACCGAGCCGATCGTCGCTGCAGTGTGTGACGAAGCCGATCGCGTAATGGAGCCGTTGCTCGGCAAAACTCTAAGCAGCTGCATCTACCTGGATGAGTCGGATGAAGCGGCGCTGGCGGCTGCCGAAGACGGGCTGAAGCAGACGGCGATTACCCAGCCGGCAGTCCTCGCAACCGAAACCGCGCTCGCACGTCTCCTGGGCGCCTACGGCATCGCGCCGGACATGGTCATGGGCCACAGTCTTGGCGAATACGGGGCGCTGGTTGCGGCCGGCGCCATTTCATTCGAAGATGCGTTGAAAGCCGTAAGCGCTCGCGGCAACGAAATGACCCGGTGCGCCCTCGACGACAACGGAATGATGGCTGCTGTTCAGGGACCGATCGATAAGATCCAGGAAATCCTGAACACGGTCGACGAATATGTTGTCATTGCCAACATCAACAGCACAAAGGAATCGGTCATCGGCGGCACTTCCCCGGGGGTTGAAAAAGCCATCACGGCGCTGCGCGACGCAGGCTACACTGCGCGCCCGCTGCCGGTCAGTCACGCCTTCCATACGAGAATAGTTGCTCCTGCCGGAGAATCTCTTGCCAAGATCCTGGCGACAATGAATCTTCATCCTCCGGTCATCCCGATCATTACCAACGTGATCGGTGAGTTTTATCCCATGGGTCCGGGAGTGGTTCCCGAAATGATCGGTCTTCTGGGGAGGCAAGTCTCTTCTCCGGTCCAGTTTATCAAGGGGCTCAACACGCTCTATGCAGCCGGAGCACGCATATTCGTTGATGTCGGTCCAAAGCGGATTTTGTACGGATTTGTGGATGACGTGCTGGGCGGCCGCGAAGGCGTGGTCCCGCTGTTTGCCAATCATCCGCGAATCGGCGAAGCCGCGTCGGTGAACCTTGCGCTTTGCGGACTCTATGCGGCTGGGCTAGGTGTAGGCAGGTCGAGGAAAGAAGCCCTGCCGGCGCCTGCCATTGAAGCGACTGCGCGTCCGCCGGTTCATGCCGCGGCATTGCAGGCTGCCATGCGTGCCTCGGCGCCATCGATGCCGGAATACAAAAGGGAAAAAGGGGACGAGCCGAGGAGAGCCCTCGCTCCGGAAACCGAGCGGTACACGGAATTGGGAAAACTCTTTGCAGAATTCCTTGATAAGGGATTCCAGATTTACTCCGGAGGGAAACGGTCGCAGGCTCCGGTGGACATCTGCATCACCGGCGCTGCCCTGGGCCTTCCGGGCGTGGACGGCGTTTTCGACGATTCCAATGTGGAGCGCATCCTGCGCGGCGACGTGTTCATCAACCAGATCCCGACGGACTTGCGCCGTCAAATGGTTGAGAAAAATATCACGCGCCTTGTGAAAACCGACGGGGGTGAAGCAAAGTTCGAATCGATCGAAAGCATGGCGGATGTGATCAAACTTGCCGCCCGCGCCAAGGAATTCGATCTCATCCGGGATTTTGGATTTCCTGAAGACCGCATGCCCGCGCTGGATCGGGTGACCAAGCTTGCAATCGGCGCCGGGATCGACGCTCTGCGCGACGCCGGAATCCCGCTGGTCATGCGCTATAAAACCACGACCAAGGGAACGTATCTTCCCGACCGATGGCAGCTTCCGGATGAGATCCGGGACGATACCGGAATCCTCTTCACCTCTGCTTTCCCCGGCTATGATTCGTATGAACAGATTATCTCCGATTTTTATAAAGACCGCATCCGCCGGGAGCGGCTGCAGGAACTGAGCAGTCTGCTCGATCTGGCAGCCAAGGCCGGATCGGGTAATGGTATTTCCGAAGAGATCGAGCGGCGCATTCGGGCGCTGACCCTCGAAATTGAGCAGAATATCTACAAATTTGACCGCCGGTTCCTTTTCAGGGTGCTCTCGATGGGCCATTCGCAGTTCGCCGAGTATATCGGCGCGCGCGGCCCAAACACGTCGACCAACGGAGCGTGCGCCAGCGGCACTCAGGCGATCGGGCTCGCCAGCGACTGGATCAAGACCGGCCGCTGCCGCCGCGTGATCATTGTTTCCGCGGATGATATTACCTCGGACCATCTCATGGGCTGGTTCGGTTCCGGATTCCTCGCTTCCGGCTCTGCGGCGACGGATGAAATCGTCGAGGATGCGGCCACTCCGTTTGATCGCAGGCGCCATGGGCTGATCATCGGAATGGGCGCTTCGGCCATCGTGCTCGAAAGCCTGGAATCAGCGCGCGAGCGCGGCATCCGTCCCATCTGCCACGTGATGGGTTCGATCGTCGCCAATAGCGCTTATCATGGGACGCGGCTCGACGTGAGCCACATCCGGCACGTGATGGAGAAGCTGATCTCCGATGTGGAAGCGGAGTGGGGGATCAATCGATATCAGATTGCCCCGGAAACCGTCTTCGTCTCGCACGAAACCTACACTCCGGCCCGCGGCGGGAGCGCATCCGCCGAGGTATTTGCGCTGCGGCACGTCTTTAAAGAAGCCACGGACCAGATTGTTGTCGCCAATACCAAAGGTGCGACCGGTCATCCGATGGCTGTCGGAATAGAAGACGTGGTATCGGTCAAGATACTCGAGACTGGGATTGTTCCGGCTGTTCCCAATTTCAAAGAAGTGGACCCCGAACTTGGACAGCTCAACCTTTCCAAGGGAGGACACTACCCGGTGCGCTATGCGCTGCGGTTGGGCGCGGGCTTCGGATCGCAGATCTGCATGACTCTGCTGCGCTGGGCGCCGACTCCCGACGGCAAGCGGCAACCGCCGTCCGCTCTCGGCTATCGGTATCGCATCGAGGATGCGGCCGCATGGAATAACTGGCTGAAGCGTCTTACCGGCTATGAATCTCCTGATCTCGAAGTGGTCCAGCGCACACTCAGGGCCAAAGACCAGGGCCCCACAGTTCGAATTGAAAATGGAATGGCCGCGGCGCCGTCGCTGATGGCAAAACCCGCTTCGCCGCATCAGGAAATTCCTGCTGCCGCTTTTACGCCTGCCGGTTTGCCGCAGCCAAAACCGGCGCCGGTTGCAGCCCATGAATCGGCTGCGGTCCAGGCGCCCTCTCCTGCAGTTCCGCAAATCGATGAAGTGCAGCGGAAGGTGATGCAGATCATTGCCGAAAAAACCGGCTACCCAACGGATATGCTCGATCTCGATTTGGATCTGGAGGCCGACCTTGGGATCGATACGGTCAAGCAGGCGGAAATGTTTGCGGCCATCCGGGCTGCCTACGACATCCCGCGCGAAGACAACCTGAAACTTCGGGACTTCCCAACCCTGGCGCATGTCATCCAGTTCGTCTATGACCGCAGGCCGGATTTGAAGCCTGCGGAGCCGCGACCGGTGGGAAGTGGAGTTCAACCGCTCGCTGCCGCTCCGAGCTCTGTTAGCAAGGCTCCTGCAGTCGATGCGGTACAGCAGGAGGTTTTGAAAATTATTGCCGAAAAAACCGGCTACCCAACGGATATGCTCGATCTCGATCTGGATCTGGAGGCCGACCTTGGGATCGATACGGTCAAGCAGGCGGAAATGTTTGCGGCCATCCGGGCTGCCTACGATATCCCGCGCGAAGACAACCTGAAACTTCGGGACTTCCCAACCCTGGCACATGTCATCCAGTTTGTCTACGACCGCAGGCCGGATTTGAAACCTGCGGAGCCGCAAACGATAGGGAGCGGGGTTCAATCGCTCGACGCCGCTCGAAGCTCCGTTAGCGAACCGGTTGCGTTGGAAACACCCGCAGCGGCCAGGACAGCGGTTACACCGGCTGAAGCTGAGACAGATGGAGTAAAAGAAAAGGTTCTGGAGATCATTGCGGAAAAAACAGGCTATCCTCCGGACATGCTCGACCTCGATCTGGATCTGGAAGCGGATCTCGGGATCGACACGGTCAAGCAGGCGGAAATGTTTGCCGCCATTCGGGCTGCCTATGACATTCCACGGGAAGACAATCTGAAGTTGCGCGATTTTCCGACGCTGGCCCACACAATCCAGTTTGTGTACGACCGGAAACCTGAACTGAGGAAAAAACCGGCAGCCGCGCAGCCTGAGCCCAAGCCGACTCAAGCACCGGAGAACGCATCGGCGCCAAAGCCGGTCGTCGGCAGCATCGCTGCCGCCGATTTGATACCGCGGCGGGTCCCGGTGCCGCAACTCCGGCCGGCATTGTCCCTCTGCAAGCCTACGGGCGTTGCCCTCAAACAAGGGAGCCGGGTCATTGTGATGCCGGATCAGGGCGGGGTGGGGAAAGCCCTGATCGGAAAGCTGGAGAAACTTGGTGTGCAGGTTTTGGTAATTGACGGCGCGCCGGATACGAAATTCCTGGCGAAATATATAGAAAATTGGAAAGCCGAAGGCCCGATTCAGGGAGTTTACTGGCTGCCTGCGCTCGATATTCAGACGGATGTGTCGGGAATGACTTATGTGCAGTGGCGGGAGGCCACGAGAGTTCGCGCCAAGCTGCTGTTCACCACAATGCAGTCCCTGGACGGGCAGATGGGGGAACCGGGATCATTCCTGATTTCCGCAACCCGGCTCGGCGGCTTGCATGGGTATGATGCCGCCGGCGCGTGTGATCCTTTGGGCGGCGCCGTCACTGGATTCACGAAGGCGTTCAAGCGTGAAAGGAGCCAGGCGACTGTAAAAGTCATTGACTTTGAACCAAGCCGAAAGACCAGCTCTCTGGCCGACCATCTGCTGGAGGAAACATTGCGCGATCCAGGCGCCGTGGAAATCGGATACAGAGACGGCCAGCGCTGGACGGTTGGATTAAATGAGCAAAAGATCGGTCACGGCCGGCCGCTGCCGCTGAACAAAGAAACGGTTTTCGTCATTACCGGCGCTGCAGGAAGCATCGTCTCTGCAATAACAGCGGACCTTGCTGCGGCTTCGGGCGGGACCTTTTACCTCCTCGATCTCACACCCCAGCCGGATGAGCACAACAACGATCTTGCACGGCTCGAAACGGATAAGGAAAACCTGAAGCGTGAGATTTTCGAGCGGCTCAAATTCCAGGGCGAACGGGCGACTCCGGTTATGGTCGACAGGGAAATTGCAGCTCTCGATCGGTCCCGCGCGGCACTCGATGCAATCCAGGCCGTCAGGAAGGCGGGAGGGGTCGCTCATTATTACAGTCTCGATTTGACCGACAATGCCGCGGTGGCCCGGGTAGTGAAGGAGATTGCAACACGGCACGGACGCATCGATGTTCTGATGCATGCAGCCGGCTTGGAAATCAGCCGAACGATCGCGGACAAGAAGCCGGCCGAATTCGACCTGGTTTTTGATGTCAAGAGCGACGGCTGGTTCAACCTGGTTTCCAGTATCGGAAATATGCCGGTCGGCGCTGCGGTTGTGTTCAGCTCGGTTGCCGGCCGGTTTGGAAATTCAGGGCAGACGGACTACAGCTCGGCGAACGATCTGCTGTGCAAGTGCATTTCGAACTTCAGGTCAAGCCGGCCGGAAACGCAAGGCATCGCGATTGACTGGACGGCGTGGAGCGGAATCGGAATGGCCACCCGGGGATCGATTCCCGCTATTATGAAACAGGCTGGAATCGATATGTTGCCGCCTGAAGCTGGGATTCCGATCGTGCGGCGGGAATTGCTTGCAGGCACCCGCGGTGAACTGGTCATCGGCCAGAGGCTCGGTATTCTGGTGAAAGAGTTCGATCCTCAGGGCGGACTGGAAACAGGCGGCGGAGCGCTTGAGGCGGCTGTAAAGCGATCCGGCATCATGGTAGGCAAGGTCGACGAAATGGGCTTGTACAGCGGTCTAACCGTCGAAACAACGCTCGACCCTGCAAAACAGCCCTTCCTCTTCGATCACCAGATCAACATGACCCCTGTTTTACCGGGCGTCATGGGCTTGGAGGCAATGGCGGAGACGGCGAAACTTCTGTTCCCCGATCGATATGTCGGTGCGATTGAGAATGTGAGCTTCCTCACTCCATTCAAGTTCTATCGCAGCCAGCCGCGTGATCTCCGGATCTGCGCGGATTTTTCAGTTGAGAAAGATGACATCATTGCCAATTGCAGGCTGGTAGGTTCGCGCGTGCTTCACGGCCAGTCGGAGCCGGAGATGACAACGCATTTTGCGGGGCAAGTGCGACTGGTTTTACAGCAACCGCAAGCTGCCCGAGAGGAAGCGATTTCCCGGCGGGTGAAGGGCGCCAAAGTCGACGCGTCGGATATTTACAAAGTATACTTTCATGGTCCCGCATACCAGGTCATCGAGAGTGCATGGCGGGCAGGAGAGCATATCATCGCCTCCTTCGCAAAAAACCTGCCGGCGAATCACGAACCCTCCGATCTGCCGCTGATCGCATCGCCTCGATTCGTCGAACTGTGTTTTCAGACGGCGAGCTTGGCGGGGCTGGCGATTCAGTCGCAGCTCGGTCTCCCGTATTCCTTTTCCGAACTCAAGCTCCTGTCCATGCCGGAAAAAGACCCTGATGCAACATTCTATTCAATTGTCACGCCCAATCCGGATGGGACCTATGATGCGAAGCTGACCAGCGGAAAGGGGGAAGTGTATTTGGTTCTGCGCGGATATAAAACCATGAATCTTCCGGATCCTATCCCGGGGGATTTGCTTCAGCCATTGCAGCTTGCATTCCAGGCGGGCAAGAAGGGGCAAGCGTAAAAGCTATCAACCACGAAACACACGAAAGGCACGAAATTTTCTCTTTCGTCTTTTTCGTGTGTTTCGTGGTTGGATCCAAATGGAAAGCATATTCTGGCTCACCCAAACTGCATCACAACTCCCGGACCATGATGATTGGCTGAGTGACGAAGAACGTGAAGTCCTGGCCGGGTTCCGTTTTCCAAAGCGAAGAAATGACTGGCGGCTGGGCCGCTGGACGGCCAAACAGACCTTCCGCGCCTATCGTTCGAAAGAGCGTATTTTGCTTTCGTCCCTGCAAATCCGTGCGGCCAATGATGGTGCGCCGGAAGCTTTTTATAACGGGGAACCCACTGCGGTCTCCATTTCCCTCAGCCATAGAAGGGACCGCTGTCTGTGCGCTGTAGGCTTGCCCGGTTTCGGTGTGGGTTGCGACCTGGAATGGATAGAGCCTCGGGAAGCGAATTTTGCCGCCGATTACTTCACTCCGGAAGAACTGGCTGCCACTCTTGAAGCGCCGGCCGGGAGAGAGCTTTTAGAGACTCTGATCTGGATCGCCAAGGAGACCGGTTTGAAGATCCTGCGCCAAGGGCTGAGCCGTGATACACGCAGCATTTCCATCTCTCTGAATACACCGGTGCAGGAAGGATCCTGGAGTATGTGGAATGGTCGCTGCCTTGAATCTTCCCTCGTTTTCTATGGATGGTGGCGGACCTCTGAAGGTTTCGTTTACACAATCGCATCCGATCGGCCCACCTCCGCCCCCGAATCTTTGGTTCTTTGAGTCTTGAGGCCTTCAAGTTTGTCCAGCTCAAAGACTCTAAGACTCCAAGACTCTAAGACACAAAGAGAACGGAACGTGGTATCCTAACCGGCCATGAGCCGACAATTTCAGGCTGCGCGCCCTTTTCCGCGCACAGCGATCGGGTTCCTCCCCGATTACCTGGACTTCCAGAGGGGCATCCGGGTTGGAAATCTGGATGACAATCAGCGCATCACCCGCATTCTCAAACTGGCGCTCGAAGCGCGCTACCAGGAACCTTTCGTAACCGAGCGATACGGACGCGGAGTCTACTGGCAATGGATCGGATTTCTGCCGCGCGCCAACCGCGACGCCAAGCCGGTCTCTTCCAAGGTCAGCTTCGGATGTTCGAAGTTTTTCCTGACCGTCGATACTGAAGAACAGCTTTTCAAATGCGGATTCTCCGTCGAGCGTGGATTCAGGGAATCTCCTGATTTTCCAGCGATCGAACTGAAACCGGATTGGGACTGGCATCGTCTGGTCAAAGCACTGACGCCTGCAGGCGCGATGGCTCGGGAGTTGAAGCGTTTGGTTTTCCGGGAAGGCTTCCAAATTGACGCCGGAGGCTGGGAGAATCGATGTGCGATTACCAAAAGCAAATTCCCCAGCATGGCTAAATTGAAAAAAATTCTCGATGATGCGCCGCCCGCATCCTGGGCCGGATTTCAGGTATACTACCCGATGCCGGAAAAAGAAGTGCGCAGTTCGTCCGGGGTTGATCTTGTGGAATCAATGACGGCGATTTTTGAGGAAGTGACTCCGGCGATGAATGTATGCATGCAGACTCGGCTCAAGTAGAGTCATTTGCAATGTGCTAACAGAGCCGCAGGCAAGCGGGATTTCCGGCGCCCGATCGGCCGCGGCTAAGTTTTTCTCAGGAATTTCATGATGAATCAGACCGTTTCTGTTTCAAAACCCAAAACTGCCAGGGCAAGTGCCGCGAAAACGAAGGCGGCCGACGAACCGTTGATCAAGGAGAAACTCAGAATCCTGCTGTTGGAAAACATTCATCCCGCTGCAGATGAAAACTTTCAGGCAGGCAATTTAAGCCTGATCGAGAGAGTCTCCGGATCCCCGCCCGAGAAGCAGTTGACCGGGATGCTCGAGGATGTGCACATCCTGGGCATCCGTTCGAAAACTCAGATTAACGAACGCGTGCTGCGTTCGGCCCCGAAACTGATCGCCATCGGATGCTTCTGCATCGGAACGGACCAGGTGGATTTGGATGCCGCCGCGCAGCGGGGCGTCGCCGTTTTCAATGCGCCATTCAGCAATACCCGCAGCGTCGCGGAACTGACGATTGCGGAAGTAGTGATGCTGGCGCGGCGCGCAGCGCAGCGTTCCATGGAATTGCATCAGGGCCGCTGGGAAAAATCGGCCGAAGGATGCATGGAGGTGCGCCGGAAGACGATTGGAATTGTCGGGTATGGCCACATAGGTCCTCAGGTCGGACTATTGGCCGAGTCGCTTGGGATGAGAGTGATTTTCCACGATATTCTGAAAAAACTCCCGTTGGGCAACGCGCGGCAAGTCTCCGGGCTGGAAGAGCTGCTGAAAGTGTCCGATTTTGTCACCTTGCATGTTCCCGACACGCCGCTGACCCGGCGCATGATCAGCCATGAACGGCTGCAGATGATGCCCAGGGGGAGCTATTTGCTCAATCTCAGCCGGGGGTCGGTCGTGGATATCGAGGCTTTGCGGGCGGCGCTCGTCAGCGGTCATCTGGCCGGCGCCGCTCTGGACGTTTTTCCAAAAGAACCAAGCTTGCGCAATGATCCTTTCGAATCGGAACTGTGCGGACTGTACAACGTGATTCTGACGCCGCACATCGGCGGCAGCACTGAAGAGGCGCAGCGGAATATCGGACTGGAGGTTTCGGATGCCCTGATTTCTTACGCCCAGACCGGCAGCACGACCAACTGCGCCAACCTTCCCGAGGTGCAGTTGCCCGCAATGGAAGACAGCTATCGCCTGCTCAACATCCATAAAGATATGCCCGGTGTGCTCAGTCGCATCAACGGGTTGGTCGCCAGGATAAAAGTGAATATCAAAGCGCAGGCCTATAATACGCGTCAGGGTATCGGGTATCTGATTATGGATGTGGAGCGAAGCCTTTCGCGCGCTGTCGAACCGCAGATTGAGGCGCTGGACACCAGCATTCGCACCCGTCTGCTGGTTTAAACCACGAAACACACGAACAACACGAATTGATCAAGCCGTTTTCGTGTGTTTCGTGGTTAAAACCTGATTCATCAGGAGTGAAAGAACCCAGCCGATCGCAAAGCCCGTGGCCGTACTGTTCAGCGCCAATACCGCTGCCGCAGTCCCCAGCATAACGGTTGCCGCTCCTCTTTCCGTTTGATCTGTTGCGACCAACGACAATTCCAGCCCGCTGATGCCGAGCAGGACTCCCAATATCGAATTCGGGTAAACATGCAGCAGGGAAAGCAGGGAGCCGCCCAAGAACACCCCAAGGACCATTTTCAAACATCCTAAGAAGATAATGCTGGCGCTGCTTCTCGCTCCAAACCTGTATTGGCCCGCCAGTCCTCCGGCTCCATGGCACATGGGCATGCCGCCGAACCATCCGGATACAAGATTCATCAGTCCGACGCTGACCGCAACCTTGCGCGGGCGTGCGGGGTGGTCGGGAAACAAATCCACTGAAAGCGCACAGACTGCAACCACGGAATTCAGCATTGTGAGCGGGATCTGAGGCAGTGCAGCTCGAAAAAAGGAACTGCGGAAATCCTCCCAGGTCAACGGCACCCAGTGTGGCAGGCTGAACCCGAGCCGTAGAGTCGAAAAAATGTCCGGATTGGCTGCGGCGGCTAGAACCAGGCCCGCAACAAACAGAACCAGGGCGGACGGCATTTTTCGTGAGGAAGCAAAAAAGAGAATGAAGGCAAAGCCCACAATCCCGACACTGATGCTGTCCAGACCCCATACCGAGTGTGTTTCGCGTATGAGTTTGATTCCGCTTCCGATCAACTGAAGACCAAGCCCGAGCTGCAGCCCTCGGACGACCGGCTTGGGCACCCAGCGGTCAACAACTGTGATAAGCCGGGTAATCCCGAGCAGAAAAATGATCGAGCTCGTCCAAATCCCCGCCGCCAGGATCTGGCCGAGACGGAGGTGTTCTGCGATGGCCACGGCCGCAATCGCTTTCATCGGCTGAACGGCCATCGGGATTGAGAATGCAAATCCGGTAATAATGTTGAAGAGACCTGCGAAAAACAGGGCAGTGGCAAAATCCAGCCCGTTGGTGATGCTCATGCCCACCAGAAGAGGGATAAACGTGCCCAGATCCCCAAGAGATCCGGAAATTTCGTGCCGGTTTAGTTTTGGGAAAGTCAGGCGCCAGCGCTCGGTAGCATTCTTGGTTTCCAAATCAATTCACCAATCGGCCGGTTTGGCTCTTGTCGTTGCCCACCCAAGCGCCTGGAATGCAACGCTGGGCTTCGATGCCATACATGGTCTGTTCTGTGTGCTTTGGCTTTCCCTGCAAGACCTGCCAAACCCCAGACATAGCTGTCGTTTAAAAAGACACGGTTGCTTTTATCACAAAAACCTTTGAGACTACAACTGATGCTGCGACGTGTCGGTTTTTATCCAACGAGGCGCACGCGGGCGCTCAATGCCCGTTTTGAGCCGCCGGCAAATTTCATGAAGTCAGGCGAGTCCACATTGTTGATGACGCTGTCGGGATTGCTGCGGCTGGTGACGTTCAGGATTGTCAGCCGGACTGCCCACTTCTTGGTGAACAGGTGTACGCGTTTTTCGATCCCGATGTTCAGGCTCAAATAATCCGGAAAGCGCGTCTGGTTGGCCTGTCCCACAACTTGTTGCTGCTCGTTAACGATGCTGAACGGAAATCCGGTTCGGTATTCGAAAAAATAGCTGAGGAACAGACCCCACAGCGGCGCCGGAGCCCAGCCTGAGGATATAAATCGGTTCGGCGCGTCCCAATTCAGAGGGCCGGACTGCTGTGGAGTAAACACGATGGTTTGGAGCGAGTAATCAAAAACACGGTTGCTGCGCGTGCCGGACCTTGTGTAGTTTGCCGAAATGCTGGCCTGATCGCTGAATGAATGGCGAAAAGAAAATTGCACCGACCGGTATCGGTCCCTTCGATTGTTCTGCAGCAGAAAAATGTTTTCATTGTTGTTATGCGCGAATTGTTCGTAAGCCAGCCCGAGCCGGCCGTTCCTCTGCGTAACATCGAATCCGACATGGGAATTGCCGCCGATCGCCTCTTCCCAGCCCAGGCTCATAGTGTAGAAACGCGGCTGTCTCAATCCGTCATCCGGCAATTGAAAGCGGCTGATCACCGGTCCTATCAACAGAGGTTTCGGAGGCAATTGATAAAACAGATCGGAGCGCTGCTCATCGTAAGCCGGACCCAGGCTGGAAAGAGTCAGGGGCTGCACAAAAATTCCCCAGGCAACACTCAGCTTGGCACGATCGCTTTTGAAGGGGAGGATGTTGGCCGAAACGCGCGGCGACGGAGTGATCCGTTGCGTGACCCGGTCCCATTCCGTTTTAATCCCGAACTGCAGCACGAGAGGCCGGACGACATGCCAGACGTCGTGTGCGTAAACTCCAGCCAACGCGTCGCTGAGGTTGAATTGAGCCGGTCCGAAAAACTCGGTCTGTTGGGCGACGGTCCCATCCGCCCGTATGACTTCAATAGAACTGCGCCTGGAAACCTGGTTCCATTCAATCTCCGAGGCATTAAATCCGAATTGCAGATCGTGCGTGCCGTGCCAGTGGCGGCTCGGCTTGCTCATGCTTCCGAGCGCCTGCCAGCGGCGCGTGTCCTGATGCCGTGCTTCAAAATAGTTGCCGGAGGAACCGTTCGGGGTCAATTCGTACGGTTCAGAGCCCTGGGGACGACTTTCAGTATGGGAAGAATCTACCGCAATTCCGATTTCATAAAAAGTTCTGCCGCTCCACATTTGATCTTTAAGCGAAACGAACGAGCGATACAAACGCAATTTTTGCGTGGTCGAAATCGGTGAAAACGAGCTAAGTCCGATGTGGGAGGCGTTGAGCTGATTATAAAGGAAGCTGCCTTGAAGCATGTTTTTCGGAGTCAGCTTGATCTGCGTCCTCAACATATTGTCGCCGGCCCACTGAGTGATGGAGTTGGCGTTGCTGGGGAGATTCTGAACCAGGCTGAATGTTCGTTGGATGCTGAGCGCTTCCGAAAACCAGGCGCGGTCTTTGTGAATTGGGCCTGAGAGGGCAAGCCTGGGATACCAGCTCGATAAATGAATCCCTTGCTCAAGGCTCACCCCCGGTAAGAAATTGGTCGCTCCGGCGCGCCATTGGTCGTCACCAACGGCCGTGTCCATTGTCAGCACCCCGGCGCCCGCATTCCCATATTGTGAGCTGTAGCGTCCCGACTCGACTTGCGCAGAGCGGACGCTGTCGACATTGACCCTGGCCGAAAAATTTCCGGTTACCGGGTCGCCGATGTCGAACCCGTCCAGGAGATACTGCGTCTCCGCCGTGCGCCCGCCTGCGATGTGAAGTTGGCCCGAATTATCGCGCACGACCTCAGGCAGAACCTCGAGGCTGTTTCTGAGATCATGAGTGGATGACACCGGGATATCGCGGATCTCTCTGGCAATCAGCGTTTCCTGATGGGATGTAACCAGAGGCTGGATGCTTTCATCCGTGGAATACACCTCGACCTTTTCGTGAATCTCGGTTTCGTGGTTGACCGTGAATGAGATCTGGTTTAGCCCTTCCTTCAATTCGAATGCCTGGGCAGTTACACGGAAGAAGCCCGACTTGTTACAACTGAATTGGTAATTGCCGGCGACCGGCGCAGAGTACGCAAACAAGCCGGCGGCATCGGATTGGGTCACAAAAACCTGCTGGTCGGGCGACTGGATCCTGATTTCAAGTCCGGCGACCGGTTTGCCGTCTTCATCCACCACGTTGCCGCGCAGTCGAACTCCTTCGGGCGCGCTCCAGGCGAAAATGGCTGAAACATATAAGACGAGGAATCCAAAAGCGATTTTCAAGCTGACTTCTCCGACTGATCCCTTTTTATCCCAAATCGAGGCGGATTTCACTGATTATCACAAATCTTTCAGCCATCAGCACTCAGCCGTCAGCGCTCAGCAAAAGGCGATTTGGCTGAGAGCTGACGGCTGAAGGCTGAAAGCTGATAACATTGGTGGAATCGGTGGTGTTTTTTTCTGCATCTGATCTACACTAGGCGTGGAGGATCTTTCTGATGACGAAACAGATCGGCGTGTTGACCGCAGGGGGCGACAGCCCAGGCCTGAATGCCGTGCTTCGAGGAATCGGCAAGGCAGCCGAGGAACAGTTCCGGATGGAGGTCATAGGTTTTCGGGACGGATTCCGCGGCTTGATGGAGAACCGGACAATAGATCTGAACGAGCAGGCTCTGTCCGGGATTCTCACGCTTGGCGGCACCATTCTCGGAACCAGCCGCGAAAAACCCCACCGCATGCTTGTCGGGGGACGCTTCATGGATATGACCGACGCAATCGTCGAGAACTATCGCCGGAATCACCTGGACGTGCTGGTATGCATCGGTGGCGGAGGTACCCAGAAAAATGCCTATCGTCTGATGCAAAAGGGATTGAACGTCGTTACGTTGCCCAAAACGATCGACAACGACGTGGCGTTGACCGATGTTTCCTTCGGTTTCGATACGGCGCTCGGCATCGCAACTGAAGCGATCGACCGCCTGCACAGCACGGCCCACAGCCACCATCGCATCATTCTTGTGGAAACGATGGGGCACCGGGCCGGATGGCTCGCGCTTGGGGCAGGACTGGCGAGCGGCGCCGATGTCGTTCTCATTCCGGAGATTCCGTACGACATCGAAAAAATCGCCCGGGCGATTCTAAGCCGTAGGCGGGGAGGCAAGCATTCCAGTATTGTCGCAATCGCCGAAGGCGCACTTTCCGTGGAAGACGCAGCGGCGCGGGAAAAACCTGAGAAGCAGGAGAAAATCAAACGGCAGAAAAGCAGAAAAGCCAAAAGCAATATTGCCTTGCCTGAGGTAAGTCAGGGCAGCAATACCCTGACTCTGGCAAAGAAGCTGGAAGAATTGACCAGGCTCGAATCCCGCGTAACGATCCTTGGATATCTTCAGCGCGGGGGGACTCCCTCAGCGAACGACCGGATTTTGGCCACCCGGTTGGGAACCGCGTGCACCGCTTTGATCGACGAAGGAACTTATGGCGTGATGCTTGCGGCGCATGCGGATAAAGCGGAGCCGGTCCCGCTCGAAGAAGTTGTGGGCAAAATCAAGACGGTTCCGCTCGATCATTCCTGGATCGAGAGCGCGCGGCGCGTCGGGACCAGTTTTGGAGACTGATGACGCGGAGCCGCGGAGTTTAAAATCCGGAACCTCGGCAGGGCCGGCTGCCATTGCACTCGGGCGGCTGGTCTGGGAAACTTCTGGCAGGAGGAAAGTCGATGAAACAAGCCAGATTCATACAGCTTATCGAGGTGCAAAAAGCTTTGTACGCATTAGATGAAGAAGGGAAAGTATGGCAGTATGGAGAGGAGCCTTCAACAAAAGGGTATGCCTGGATGCCATTGAGCAGCAAGAGACTTGAGGAGCCGACTCCTGAGCCCGATCGGACGACTGTGGGATTCTGATGGAGGGGCCTGAATTAGCCTGGACCTGCCCGAAGAGCGGGCACTGGCTGAGAGCAGAACCATATTTATTAAACCTGCCCGAAGAATGGAAAGAGGGTGTCAAAGAGATTGTGAAAGAGCGGCAGTAAATCATCAACCGGGGCATCGGAAGAGGCCCCTGGAGAAACCATGAGCAAGACTAAGCAAATTCTGCAATCACCACCTGCCAAAGCTGTGAAGAAATTCTCAATTCCCGTTTCGCCTGATGAGTTACACCAGGCTGTTGATACAATTTTGGCGACTCCGACCTTATCAAAAGCTTTCGGGGATTGCCTGTTGCTAACTTTTTGGACGGAAAAAACTGGGAACAAGAGGAGACAAGTTGACTTTGCACGGGCAATGTCTCGTTTTTTGGATACTTGGACGCAACCGGAAAGCAAGGAATAGTGAACTCTATCTGCGGCCCAGGCAGCCGAGCCTCTGGAGAAAACAAGGAAGGGGCAGAGCAGATTCCGGAGAGGTTCCGCCCCTTCTCAAGGAGGCCTACGAATTGTCTGTCGTCCACCGCTGACAGAATACGCTAAGTCACCAAATGCGTTGAATAAGATTTGGTTAAGTTTCTGAATGCAGCCGCGTCCGTGAAAGAAGAGGGGCAGAACAAAATCTGCCCCTCTCAGGGAAATTGCAGGTATTGGATTTGCTGAGTAAGATACTTTCCAACATCGCATGTTTCAGGAAATTTGATTGAAGTTTTGTAAGCTGATTCAAGCAGGGGGAGGCCCATGGGAACCGAACCAGATTTTGAAATGCTTCTTGATGCCATGACTCAAGCCAACCCCGAACACGACCGAGTCTTTAGTATTTCGGTTATTGGGGTCATGTCCGACTTAGAAAAACATCAACTGCAAAAACTTCGGGATTCAGTGTTACCGGTGGACCAGGTGCAAATTCTGGAGCGCAGAATCAAGGAGGGCTTTGACGTTCCTGGTGAGGCCGAACTTTTGGTTAATCATTGCGAGGCTGTAGGACAGGCGTTTATCGCGCTCGCAGATACAGCAAGGCGTCTGAGGGACGGGGGGACATAATAGCCGCAAAGGGGATGGGGTTTTCAATCGGGGCAAAGTCTGGAGGCTGGGCTGCATTATTAACGGTCGGCGATACTTGGGAAGGGAATTAACCGGACTGCGGCGCTGGAGATTGCATCGGCAAAGAGAACTGCCTTTGAAACCGCCTGCCGAAATGCTAAATTATCGGGCGTGACGCCGCATGTTTTGCGGCACACGTTTGCGAGCAGGCTGGTAATGAGGGGAGCAGACCTCCGCACGATTCAGGAGCTTGGCGGCTGGAAGAGCTTGAATATGGTTCAGAGATATTCTCATCTGAGCAGGGAACACAAGCAAAAGGCCGTTGAATTGTTGGCGAATTCCCCTTCAGTTTTCACTACAGCTCAAACCGCAAAACCCGTAACTCCGTGTGCGCCCATAGCTCAGGTGGATAGAGCATCTGCCTTCTAAGCAGAGGGTCGCTGGTTCGAGTCCAGCTGGGCGTACCACCTATCATTGGGTCCATTCCGGACACATGGGTAACACTTTTGGAGTAAATGGGTTCTCACCTACATGCTCCACCCGGTCCACATCCTTATCAAGAATCCTAAATCATAATCCATAAAACTGACAAGCCAGATGTTGTCGGCCACCTCAGTGACACCGACATATTGTCCAGTAAACACTCTATTGAGATTGATCTTTCGCTTTTCGATGCAAATTCGGCGACACTGGGTTACCAGTATGGTTCGACCATGGAATGGGTACTCGGGATGAGTTGGAGGGCGTGCTTGCTTTCGGGATTTATTTGGGATAGAAGTTCATGCCCGTGCAGATAATTCCGGAATCCTGCTGCCGGGATGTAACAGAAAGAACAGCCCTATGGAAAGCATCGATCTGAACGCAATCCGCGAAAATCCTGACCTTTTCCAATGTCCTTCATGCGGAGCGGCTTTTTCGGAAATCGGCAGCGAACAGATCCGATGCGCGGACGGCCACGTCTTTCCGGTGGAAAATGGCCTGCCCCTGCTTTTCGCTCCCCATCAGGAATATCAATCGAGAGAAGATGTCACGGATAGGATTCGTGAGTTTTATGTCGAGAATCCATTCCCGGACTATGAGGACTGCGATTCCGTAGGCAGCCTCGTCGAGCGCGCCCGGGCCGGCATGTTCGCAAACGCCCTCGACAGCGCAATCCCGCTGGGAGTTCGAGTGCTTGAAGTGGGTTGCGGCACCGGGCAGCTGTCGATTCTTCTCTCCCTGGCGCATCGGCAGATATTCGCAGTTGACCTCTGTCCCCGGTCATTGCAGATCGCGAGGCGATTTCGGGATGCGCACGAATTGCCTCGCCCTTTTTTTTATCAGATGAACCTGTTTCGTCCCATTTTCCCAAAAGACTCCTTTGACCTGGTTTTTTGCAGCGGAGTCCTGCATCACACCGGGTTTCCTCGTCTCGGGTTCGAGAGGATATGCAGGATGGTAAGGCCGGGGAAGTATATCATCGTAGGCCTGTACAATAGATATATGCGCTTCCCAACCTATTGCCGGCGGGCGTTGAGCCGCATCGTGTCCATTGATGTCCTGGATCCCGTCCTGCGCCGCTTTTCCACTCCGCAAAAACGGCAGACCTGGTTCAATGATCAGTATCGTAATCCCCACGAATCTGCACACTCGATTGCAGAGGTAATCGGCTGGTTTGAAGCGAACGGTATCCAATTTATCAACTCAATCCCAGCCCCGCATCTAGGAAACACAGGCGCTACACTCCGGAACCTGTTTCATCAACAGGATTGTGGCAGCCGAGCAGAGATGCTGCTGAGTCAATTGCTGTCCATCCCGACTTTTTCGAGGGAAGGCGGTCTGTTTATTGCTGTCGGAAGGAAACTCGGGAAAGGTTCATAAGCCATCAGCGAAAGCGCTTTTGCTGACAGCTGACGGCTGACGGCTGATAGCTGACAGCTGTGATGCCACGACAAATCATGTCAGATGGAAGGCGTCGTGGATAGCCTGCACAGCCTTGTGGGAATCATTCTGCTCCACGACCAGCGAAATATTCAGCTCCGACGAGCCCTGGGCAATCGCCACGATGTTGGCCCCTGCCTGGGCCACGGCGGTGAATGTCTTTCCTGCGATGCCGCGCAATCCCCTCATTCCCTCGCCGACAACCGCAACAATGGAGACCGGATCCTGCAGCTTGATGTCGTCGATGACTTTCCTGGCTATATCGATATCGAATTCGCTGCGGAGCTCGCGGATGGCCTTGTCACAATCCTTCTGGGGAATCACCACGCAGACATTGTGTTCCGAGGATGCCTGGGAGATCATCATGACATGCACACGGGCGCGAGCCAGGGCGGAGAAAATCCTTGCGGAAACTCCCGGGACTCCAACCATTCCGTTTCCCTCAACCGCCACGAGGCTCAGGTCGTCGATTGAGGTAACAGTTTTCACAGTCCGCCCGGCGGAGTCTGACGCGCGTGAAATCAGAGTGCCGGGATGAGACGGGTTGAAAGTATTTTTAATCCTGATTGGAATGCCGTTGTCAATGGCCGGCAACATCGTCTTCGGGTGGATCACCTTCGCGCCAAAGTAAGACATTTCTGCTGCCTCTCGATACGAAATCTGGGGAAGGACCGTCGCCCCTTTGACGAAACGGGGGTCCGCGGTCATGACGCCGTCCACATCGGTCCAGATCCAGATTTCTTCGCTCCCCAGGGCCGCACCCACAATCGAACCGGTGTAATCGGACCCGCTGCGGCCAAGCGTCGTCGTGAGCCCGTCCTTGGTACTGCCGATGAATCCCGTAACAACCGGAATGATTTTTCCGCGCACCAGAGGCAGAAGCTTTTCGCGCAATTTTTTGTTGGTGACTGGAAAATCAACGGTTGCCTCTCCGAACTGGGCGTCGGTCCGGACGAGCGGTCTGGAATCGACAAATTCCGCGGGAACATCGTCATCGTTCAGAATCGCGGCAATCTGCATGCAGGAGAGAATTTCTCCAAACGATGCGATCGCATCCAGGGAACGGACGCTCAGCTCCTTTAACAGGCTGACGCCGTGGCAGAGGTTCGACAATTCATCGAATATCTGAGAGTGATCTTGGGTCAGCTGCTTTTTCCGTTCCGCATGCTTGACCAGTGCATCAATGACCTGGAGATGTCTTTCACGCAGGGTATCGATGCTTTTCTTGACCTGGAGGTGCTCGCGCCGGACTGCAAACTGGGCGGTCTCCAGCAACGTGTTCGTCACCCCGCCCATCGCAGAAGCGACGAGAACAGGATCCTGCGGCATATGCGAACGCACAATGGAAGCGACTTCCCGAAGCCTCTGGACGTCGCCGACAGAAGTTCCGCCAAATTTCATCGTGATCATAATTTGCCAATTATCTGCTAATATCGGTGTTTCGAATAGAAAAGAATCAAACGCAACCACGGGTTTTACGGACCTCACAAGTCAAAATCCGTGAAATGCGTGCAATCCGTGGCGTTTTTGAAGGCCCTGGAGGAAATCGTGAAAATCTTCGTTCCTGGCCGCGTATGCCTGTTTGGCGAGCATTCCGATTGGGCCGGTGGACACCGGCGCATCAATTCCGATATCGAGAAGGGTTACACGCTGCTCACCGGCACAGACCAGGGGATTTATGCGGACGTTAAGCCGCATCCGAGGGCTCTGATTGTGAGTTCAACGACTCCAAAGGGCGAACGGTTTGGCCCACATGAAATCCCGATGGAGCCTGGAGCGCTGCTGGAGGAAGCTCAGAAAGGAAAATTCTGGAGCTATATCGCCGGAGTCGCCTACCAGGTGATGACTCACTATCACGTGCGCGGCCTGGTGATCGACAACTATCAGACGGATCTTCCGATGAAGAAGGGGCTTTCGTCCAGTGCCGCGATCTCTGTGTTGACTGCGCGCGCCTTCAACCGTGCATACGACCTGAAAATGACGGTCCGCGGCGAAATGGAGCTGGCCTATCAAGGAGAAATTACCACGCCCTCCCGCTGCGGCCGCATGGATCAAGGTTGCGCTTTCGGGAACCGGCCCATCCTGATGACTTATGACAGCGACCGGCTCGAGGTCAAAGAACTCCGGGTGCGCGAAAACATGTATTGGGTGCTGGTGGATCTCGGCGGCCAAAAGGATACGGTGGAAATTCTGGCGCATCTCAATCGTGCATACCCCTTCGCGGAGAACGAGGTGGGGCGAGGGGTACAGGAACTGCTCGGGCCGACAAACAAGCGCATCGTACTCGAGGCAATCGGAGCGCTGGAGAAATCCGATGCACGACGGTTGGGTGAGCTGATGATCGAAGCGCAGGCGCTCTTCGATCGATACGCGACTCCGGCTTGCCCGGAGGAGTTGACGGCGCCATTGCTGCACGGCGTCCTGAATCATGAACCGCTTAAAGCGCACATCTGGGGCGGCAAAGGAGTCGGATCGCAAGGGGATGGCACAGCACAATTCCTGGCGCGCAGTGCGCCCGACCAAAAGGCCTTGATCGACATTGTGGAGAGGGATTTTCACATGTCCTGTCTCCCGCTGACCTTGAGTGCGGGCCAGAAGGTACGAAAGGCCGTCATCCCGGCCGCCGGATTCGGCACACGTCTTTTCCCGGCTTCCAAGGCAACCAAGAAGGAACTCTTCCCGATTGTCGATCGTGACGGCATCGCCAAACCTGTTATTCTGCTGCTTGTGGAGGAAGCGCTGAGTGCGGGAATCGAAGAGGTCGTGATCATCGTCCAGGAAAATGACCTGAATGACTTCCGTTCTTTTTTTGAAGTGCAGGTCACGATTGAGAATTACAACAAGCTGCCGCGGCATTTCCAGGATTACGCGCAGCGAATCCTCGAAATCGGGCGCCGCGTTTCGTTCGTCACCCAAGGGGCACAGGAAGGATTTGGACATGCCGTGTATTGTGCGCGCGACGCCATAGGAAACGAGCCGTTCTTGCTCATGTTGGGCGATCATCTGTACCGCTCCAACACCGATCTGTCGTGCGCGCAGCAACTGATTGCGGCCTTTGACCGGCATGGAATGAGTACCCTGGGCCTGCGTCTCACGCCGGAGAACCAGCTTGAAAATTTCGGAACTGCAACGGGCGTATGGCTCGAAAGCAATCGGCTATTGAACGTCAGCGAGTTTGCTGAGAAACCAACGGTGGATTACGCCCGCAATAACCTGCGGGTTCCAGGGTTGCCCGAAAACGCTTACCTGACCGTCTTCGGGCAATACATCATCAAGCCGATACTCTTTGACTACCTGGAGGAGCACATACGGAATAATGTGCGCGAGAGGGGAGAATTCCAGCTGACATCCGCGCTCGATCGGCTGCGAAAAGAAGACGGCTTCCTTGGCTTGATCATCGAGGGCCAGCGCTACGATATCGGATTGCCGGAATATTATCTCGAGACCGTCAATGCATTTTCCAAAGCAGGGAACGCCACCGCTCCCTGCGGCGTTCTATCCGTGTAATCCGTGATAACAATCGTGCAGTTTCTTGCTTTTTCAGTAAGCTTTTATTCGAACATGCTGAAAAATGATTAAACATGTGCGGACGGGTCTCCAGACCCGTCCGGATTTTCAGTCCTATAATCGCTCGGGCGGGACGGCTCTGGAGAGCCGTCCCCACATGTTCAATAGAGGTTCCACTCTTTCGTTTGGTTGCGGCCACGGCTGCGCTGGGAAATCCGTGGCGTTTTTATCGGTCTCGCTTATACCGAGATGGCCGCAGCCTATCCCCTTGCAGGCGGCGGGTGCTTCTGGGTTCCTAAAATTACTTCAGATTCCGAACCATGTCGAGGAATCTGGAATCTGGAATTTGGAATTATTCGCTTCTATGCTATTATTTCGCGGTCAATTGGGCCTATGGTGAGCGTAGCTCAGCTGGTAGAGCTCTGGATTGTGGCTCCAGCGGTCGCGGGTTCGAACCCCGTCGCTCACCCCACCTCTTCCTCTCTCCTGCCCCAAAAAAGAACACTGCAGCCAGTCGGAATCGGTATCGCAATCGCTATCGCTATCGATATGCTCCTTAAAGACCGATAGCGATTGCGATACCGATTCCGAAATAGCAGGACTTAGGTATAACTGCCGGACATTCCGGCCGTGAAATGAAAGATGGGTCTAGAGACTTTTCGGATCTTCAGCGGGCCGTGCTTGATGCCTGCGGGGATGAAAGCCAGGAAGCTTTTATTGATAACGTTCTGCTTCCCATCGATCCACAATTCGACTTCGCCGCCCAAATCATAAATGTTATTCGGATCGGTGCCGACAAATGCGACCGTTTCCGGGAAATCATGGCTATGCTCTTTGACGGTGCCTTCCTCGCCTTTGCCGGCCGGCCAATCGCCGGGCCAGAACCAGGCCGTTTCCATATAAAAGGCTCCCTTGGCGACCTTGCTGTCGAGGCTCAACAGCCGCAGGGATTCCTTCTCGCTAAACGCCGGGGTCCATGGAGCATCCCCTACCTGTTGTTTCAATTCGGTTATGATGTACCTCTTATCCCAGCTGTCCATAATTTCGCCGCTCCTTTTTCGATCATTCTAGCCTGATTGACGGATGGAGTCATGGAATTCAAGGCGGCAGAAAACTCTTTGCGGGAGCGCGGCAGCCCCGGCCGCATTGCAGGAATTAGAAAGTTGCAAACAATTGCCGACAAGATGGAGCCATTAGACGCTGATACCTCACAACCCCAGGCCACTTAAAGATCTCACCAACGGGCTGACGGAATTGAAAAGTCCTACCACTGTCCAGATGGTAATGGCAACAGATATAACGGTGAGAGCTATCGCCGCAACCCCAATTTTCCTGGATTTATTGTCGTCTTGCTTGAGGTACTTCCAGGCATACCAGAGTCCCAGTGGTGCGAGAAAGAAGCTGACCAGGTAAACGATGACTTGCTTAGAAACAGACGTCGCGGGGGGTGTTGTTCTGAGCCTTCTCCCGCAATTAGGGCAAAAATTGGCAGATGATTGAACGGATGCGTTGCAAGCAGGGCAAACCATTCCCGGCAAATTAGAAATTTCCGGGATGCGATTTCCTGCAATGGTCATTCCATCAATCATATCGACACCGCAGGATATGATGCAGGCATTTTTCAGTGGGATACCTGCCAGTATCCGAACAAAACATCTCCAACGCACCCTTGAATTCCATGATCTGAATTTTGGCGATCTGCTGTTGTGACCGAACATTTGGGGTGTGCGCTAATCTGGGAACAAAAAAGCCGGCAGCCCAGGTTCCCAGAAAGAGGGCTGTAAGAATCCAACGTAGATGACTCACAGCGGATGTTAGCCTCATGATGATTGAGCCTTGTTTCAGATGTTTGGCAGCATAATCCGTTAAGTTCGTAAACCGCTGATATTCAAGTCCAACAGTTTAGATTCACCTTCGAGTGAAATAGTCTAAGGGAAATGCAGAACCGGTAAGATGGTTTCGAGATGCGGATTATGCTTTTACAACTTCCTGAAATCAGTGAGCGCTACCGTGTGCCCAGGTAAGGCGACCACGAATTCGTCGTCCCAAGGTCCGTTCAGCAGCTTTTTGACAAGGGAATCATTGCCCTGAATTTCCTCGTAGCGCAGTTCGAGCCGCTCGGCAATCTCCTGGCTGCGGGTTCGGTATCTCTCCAGCTCGTAATTGCCGGTGTTGATGAAGGCCAAGCGCTTATAGCCGTGTAGCATCTTTTTGAACAGGATTCCCGCTTTTTGTTCTCCGTACTTCTTAACCATGATCTCCCGCTGTTCGTCGAGAGGAGTCCCAGATTCAATCCAGCCCTTCGTCAGGTAAAGCGTTCCAGGCTCATTCCGCTGCTGCTCCTGGTACAGAGCCATCGATCCCAAGAAGATGGTTATGCAGTCATCGGCCTTGGGGATGACGAGCGTGTGCCTGTCAGATTTCAAACCGACAACGCTCTTAGCGCAAAGGCTCAAACCAAGCAAAATTGTCTCGACATTGGCAGGGGCTGCGTCGATTGCGGTCTGGAGCGCAGTTCTCATTTTCTCGGGATTGGAATGAAGTCCAAAGGGCAGAACCTCGTAGGTTAGCTGGGGCGGCATTAACGGGAGCATTTCTTCGATCACGGTGGCGCAAGCGATGACTTTGCAGGTATTGGGATCAATCACAATGGGAGTATACGAATTTCCTGTTGTCGTACTCAATGCAATTTGTCGCTATTCTGGCCATGGTAGCCAGTAACGATAAGGTTTCCAGATGAAAAAGGAAGTTTACCGGTAGACAAGTTGTACTGCCGGATGGAAGGAATTCCTGGTTATGAGATCGTTCCCTGCAAGGCGGGAATTCACTTCACCCCTCTGGGCCTTCCCACAGCTGTCAGAAACCTCGTTCGCGCAGGAATTCCCGAGCGCGTTGCCATGATGATGACAGGACACAAAACGGGCTCTGCTTTCGCGCGCTACAAAATCGTTAGTACCGGCGACTTTGATCAGGCAGCGAAGCGCCTGGATGAAGTTGCGGGCACAGTCACGGGCACAGTCAGCCAAAATGCCTCTCACGCCGCGGTTGCAATTCCTGCCCAGCCGACTGTAGAATCAATTCGTTACAAAGAGCGCACCCGTAGCTCAGTTGGATAGAGCGTCGGACTTCGAATCCGCAGGCCGCCCGTTCGAGTCGGGCCGGGTGCGCCACACTACCCGCTGATTTGCAATAACTTACAGGTTCAGATGCTCGCATCCGTTCCACACTTTTTCTCGTCTGTAGGAACAGTGTAGGAAAAGGGAAGGGAATCATGATATTTTTGCCGCCTTTCCGGCCTCTGCCGCCAGAGTATTTCCCAGAGCTTCAACTGCGGCCCTCATGTGATCCTGTGACAGATGGCTGTATCGCAACGTTGTTTTGTAGTCCTTATGTCGCAGGATCTCCTTAACCGTGGCGAGATCCGCACCGCTCATCACCAGATGGGATGCCGCTGAGTGTCGCAGCGTATGAAAGCTCACATCGTTCAGCTTCGCCTTTGAGACTGCCTTCTCGAACTGCCGTTTCAAATCGTAGAACGGTTCGCCGGGAATCAATCCGGCAAAGACATAGTCAGAATCCAACCTTCGCGGGATCGATCGCAGAGTGTCCATTGCAGTTGAATTGAGCGGGATTGTGGAGGTTTCGCCGTTCTTCTGTTCCACAATTTCGAGATACCGTTCACGAAGATTGATGTCCTTCCATTTCAAGTGAAGGATCTCGCCTCGCCTCATGCCCGTATTGAGCGCGAGCGTTATCACGCTCCGCATTGTGGCAGTCGGACAGGCATCTAAGAGAGTTCTGCACTCTTCCTGACTGAGATAGCGTGTCCGGCCATTGTTCTCTTTAGTAAGAGTTACTGACCGCGCAGGGTTCTTCTCGATCTTGATTTCCTTCATTTTGACGGCCCAGGTGAACATTCCCTTGATAGCGGCAAGTTCCCGGTTCAAGGTGGCGACTGAGAGTTCCGTGCCGTAACGGCTTACCGAGACTGAACGTTCAGTCCGGTAGTCTTCGACGTTCGCCGTGGTAATATCCGTAAGTAGTGTATCTTTGCCGAACCGATTCACAAAAAGCCCAAGCCGCTGTTTCTTGCTGCGAATGTCCTTCTGTTTTTTGTTGACGGCGCACCATTCCAGATATCGATCCGCGAAATCTCCGAGGGTGACAGTCGATTTCTGCTCTTTGTCCAGATGCTTACCTTCGTCAATGTCCGTTTTCTTCTTTCTCAGAACAACTTCGGCCATTTCGGGGGTGGCGCAGCTTTCCTGAACGCGGATTCCCTGGTATGTGGCGTCGATCTGCCAACGGTTGCCCCGCTTATAAATGCCGGGGACTCGCTTCTGGTGCCTTTTCTTGGCCTTTGTTTCGGTTGTGGGTTCTAGGATTTGTTCGTTTACAATGTCAGTAGCCATGCGTTCCTCTTGCTAGGAATGCAGGGTTAGGGATCGGTTGCTGCTCGAACAGCTTCCGGTCCCGCTCCATGCGGGTTATGGTTTTAATCGTTTGTCGATCACCAGCTTGATTCCTTCTCGGACGAAATAGGCAACGGAGAGATTTTCCTTTTCCGCGATCTGTTCTAAAGCCTTCAATTCCTCGTCCGTCAAACGAACTGCAATAAGGTTCTTTTTTCGATCTTCGTCTGGTATCCGTCTTTTTTGCTGTTTTGTGCGCGGCATGACCTATGTATAACATCATAGTGTTCTTTATGTCAATCAGTTTCTTTATCTGGATTAATGATTATCACTGGCCAAGCCTGCCTGTAGGCTTGGAGGTATCTCCAGAAGTGGCGTTCAGGGTCTTGGAAAATCACGGCATTCTCGGTTTCCCATATGACGCGCTGCACTGAGTGACCGTCAATCTTAGTGATGTTTTCCCGACCTTCTGTTGCGGTCACTTTCTTGGCAAGATCCAGATAGCGGCCCATCCCATCAACTCCGGCCTACGACATTAACGACTGAAGGGCTGGCTTTGGACGTTTCGGTCGTATATGTCGTACTCATTGCTCGCCACCTCTCCGCCGACCTCCCGCCGGTATCGGATTCCATCTGGAAGGATGCCATGCCGTGCTCTGCAAGCATGGTTAGGGCGCGAGTGATTTCGTCCACTCGGCGGTTCCTGCCGAAGAAATCCCTGATTTCGGTGCGGGTCATACCATCTGGGGTTGATCGAAGTGCAGTCAGAATCTCATCGGCCGTAGAATTTCCAAGCGCATCGCTAAAGATGAAACGTGCAGAATCCAAAGCATAATCCCATAGCGCGAGGGCTGCTAGCAGGTGAGGCTTGCGGACAATCGGCGATTCGTCAAGCAGGGCGTATAGGCAGGATAGTCGCAGGACTTGTGCCTCAGCCCTTGCCGTGATTGCGCCGAACAGGCCTAGCTTGCCCTCGGCTAAATCATCGTAAACTGCGCACCAAATATTGCGAGCGTCTTCATCCCGCCTCATTTGTCCGGTGGTCTTGGCGAACGCTAGAGCTTTTGCAAGTCGTTCCCGAAGTAGCACCAGGTCATGTGGATTCAAATTTCCACCTTCAGGCAATGATTTTGACCGGGAGACACAGATGAAAAGGAATCTATTGGCGAAACCATTTCCGGCTTCGGTTCGACTTAGGTACTGCCTCAGTTCATCGGCGGTTATGTGTGCGACAATTCCGATGTGGGTATCCGTGGCCTCTGCCGGTGAATTTTTCGTTTTGATTCGGAGGACATCCTTATCCCAAGCATCGCGGATAACCGCGCTTAGGGTATTTCCATCGCGGCTTAATACACGCAACGTGGAGGCAAATTCCGCTTCTTGCACAAGCAGCCGCTTATCCGCTATACCATGATCGGTGATGATAGTTTGGTAGCCAGTAACAGATTTCCCTTCACGAATAGGTTCCTGCTTTTCGATTGGATTTCTTACCGCCCAAATAAGACCCTCGCCCGATGACAGGCCGGAGGTTTCCAGCTTGTTCCAATCCGGCTCTACTTCCCTTAGTAGCCTGCTAACATGGCCCCAGCTTGTCCCCTTGCGGCTTTTTGAGGAACTTCCCACTAGGACAGCGTATAGGTTCATACGATGCCGATCTGCTTCAGCCTCGAAGAAGGGATTTCTGCCGATTGCAATGCCAATCCCCGCTAATAGCTGGATAAGCAATGCTGCGGGATCAGCCTCACTGTGAGGCTCAATGGTGCGCACAATGTCGCCAGCCAGCCCGTAGAGGGCTTCTTCCGCAAGTACCGGCCATGATGGCGGTGCAACTATAGATTCGCCTGACCGCTCAAGGTAGTCTGGGATCGTGATTCCCGGCAAATCACCATCCTTGGCATCGCGCAAATATCCGCGAGGACCAGGCTCCTTGTCAGCCGAATCGATTTTGTGATCCAGCTCCTTTTCTCTCCATTGGGGCTCACAACGCCGGTTATATTCTGAGAGCAGGATTCTGGCTTCCGATTTTGTCAGCCCGAATCCGAGGATAAGGATGCAGGCGACTTGATAGGTCTTGTTGTGGCCTCCGCTTCCACTCACGGCACCGGGAATCGTGTCGATATATTTTCTAGCCCGTTCAATCACGGATAGTCGGCTGGATTTCTCTTCAGTTGCCTTTGATTTCGGCTCAGAAAAGTAAAGCTTGAATAGGTCATCGATTATAGGTTGTCGATCCTGTGGGGTTTCGGGCAGTCCAGATAGCCGCATTCCTGTCATGGCGAAGTATCGACCATGATCGTAGATTTCGACTGCCGGCCGCTTCCCGGCAACGATCTCAGATTCATTGAGGAAAGTCTTTTTGCCCGAATCGCCGGGAATCTTCCCTTTAATCCATACCTTCACACCAGTTTTGCTTGGGCTTACTTCGGAGTAACTATCTAGGAGTGTGTCCGAGAATTAGCAGTTAGACACCGCTGCCGCCATTTTGGGCGTTCTATTTTTCTATAAACCGTACATTATTTTTCGGCACTTTTGGGATTGTGGTTATTAAATGCCG
>Ga0187865_1000290_pt1 | contig 71880 bp, 61 predicted proteins | sample June2016WEW_11_1_2_FD_132989 | JGI IMG/M metagenome (GOLD analysis project Ga0187865, IMG submission 132989) | Peatland microbial communities from SPRUCE experiment site at the Marcell Experimental Forest, Minnesota, USA - June2016WEW_11_100 | ecosystem: Environmental > Terrestrial > Soil >... | reverse complement strand
GGATGTGGGTCGAGCAGATGTGGTTCTTCAGGGTGGCGAAGGCTTCGGGAATGCCGTTCATCAGGTGGGCGTGACCGCAATCGAAGCAGACGCCGATGTCGTCGAAATGCATGGTTCGGATGAACTCGACGAGGCGCTCGGGCGTGGAAAGTTCGTTGGGAATATTTTCGACGAGCACTCTGACGCCGAGCGGTTTGGCGAAGGCGCGCAGGTGCTCGACGGAAGTCATGGCGTTTTCGAATTTCTTTTCGTCGAAGGCTTCGTTGGGATTGCCAATGTGCTGCACGAGAAAGCGGAACGGGATCTGCTCGGCGATTTCGAGTGCGCGTTTGATCTCGTCCATGGCATCAATGCGGCCGGAGCGGTCGGTGGAGGCGATGTTGACGGGCGGCGAACCGGTGCGTCCCCATTCGTAGTCGGAGTACAAAGGGGCGTGGACGGAATAAAGTGGAACGCCGGTGGAGCGGAACCAGTCGGCAATTTCGCGGACATGCTGCTTGCGATTGGCGTAGTCGAAGTGCTGGCGGGCGGCGAAGATTTCGATCGACTGGGCTCCCGCCTTGACGAGCTCGTCGAGCAAGCCCGGATGGAGCCGTTCCTTCACATAGACGTACGTCGATACAGCCCTCAGCATCAGTAACCCACCGCCTTCCCGTTGTTGCGCCCGTCGCTCGCGCCGAGGCGCTCGCCGGTTTTGGGGTCAACCATGATGCACTCGCCGTCTCCCCAGAAATGCCTTACGGTCAGCTTGTGTCCTTTGGAACGCAGAACATTCATTGTATCGGGAGAGAGGCGGTCTTCGACGAGAATCTGATCGGGGACCCACTGATGATGAAATCTGGGCGCGTTGACGGCTTCCGCGATATCGAGCGAGAAATCCACGACGCCGATGAGGACGTTGGCGACGGTGGTGATGATGGTAGGGCCGCCGGGCGAGCCGAGAACCAGGAAAAGCTTGCCGTCTTTCAGCACGATGGCCGGCGTCATGGCGGAGAGTGGGCGCTTGCCCGGGCCGACGGCGTTGGCGGGGCCCTGGATGAGTCCATAGGCGTTGGGAACGCCTTGTTTGGCGGCGAAGTCGTCCATTTCGTCGTTGAGCAGGAAGCCCAGGCCTTCGGCGGTGACGCGGGAGCCGAAGGAGTCGTTGAGCGTAGTGGTCACGGAAACGGCGTTGCCTTCGGCATCGACCACGGAATAGTGGGTGGTGTTTTCAGGCTCGCGAATGGCTGTGGGGCGCGACTGGGCTACGCGCTCGAGTTCACTGAAGACCGGGCGTTTCAGGTCTTTGCTCACGCTGGCATGGTTGGGGTCGATGGAGTCGCGCCATGCCGCGGCGTACTTCTTATCGATGAGCTGCGCTACGGGAACCTTGGCAAAGTCGGGATCGCCCATGAAGTCGGCGCGATCGTAGAAGGCGCGACGGAACGCTTCGGCTTCGAGGTGGATGGCGTCGGCGGAGCGGTTGCCGAATTTCGCGAGGTCGAAGCCTTCCAGGACATTGAGGATTTCGACCAGCGCGACTCCGCCGGAAGATGGCGGCGGGGCGCTGATGATGTCGTAGCCGCGATAGGAGCCGCGAATGGGCTCGCGTTCTTTGACTTCGTAGGCGGCGAGGTCGGCGGCGGTGATCAGGCCTCCGCCTTTGTGGACGGCCGCGGCCAGTTCGCGGGCCATGGCGCCGTGGTAGAAGTCGTCGGGATTTTTGGCGATGCGTTCGAGTGTGCGGGCGAGTTCGGGCTGCTTGAGTAGTTCGCCGGGCTGGTAGTAGTTTCCGTCGCGCTGGAAAATGCGTTTGGATTCGGGAAACTGGGCGAGGTACTCATCGTTTTTCAGATCTTGCGCGTCTTCGAAGGCAAGGGGAAAGCCATCGCGGGCGAGCTTGATGGCGGGAGCGATCACTCTTTCCAGCGGCAGCTTGCCGTATTTCTTTTCCGCGTAAACCAGGCCGGCCACCGAGCCGGGGACGCCGATGGATTTGTATCCGACGACGCTGGAGTCTGGGATGACGTTGCCCTGGGCGTCGAGATACATGTTTTCGGTGGCAGCGGCGGGCGCCTTTTCGCGGAAGTCGATGAAATGAGTTTCGCCGGTGGCGTTGCGGAGAAGAAGGAAGCCGCCTCCGCCAAGATTTCCGGCTTGGGGATGGACGACGGCGAGCGCGAAACCGGTGGCGACGGCGGCATCGACGGCATTGCCACCGGATCGCAGCATTTCGACGCCAGCGCGAGAGGCAAGCTCGTGGACGCTGGTGACAATGGCGTGCGGAGCGTGCGTGGGGCGTAGAGGCGCGGCCGCGACGGTGGCGGCGATTAGAGCGCACAGATTGCAGAGGATCAGAAAACGGATCAGAGAACTATGTTGAATGCGCATGGATTGAGCGGCGAACCTACGAGGCTAGCCCAGGGGGTTGCGGGGAGTCAAACGGAGGACGGGTTCACCGCCGAGACGCCGAGAGGGCCGAGAAAAGGCTTTAACCACAAGGGACACAGAGGGGTACTGGGGAAACCCTTTCACCTTGCGCGGCGTTTGCGTGGGGCTTTCTTGCGCGCGGCTTTCTTCTTTGGCGCTCTTGCTACGACCAGGTCGTATGACTGGCGAATGAGGGCTTCGAGTTCGCCGGAGGGCAGGACGTTGGAGTTTGCCAGAAGGATCCATTTGTAGCGGCCGACATACGGGGCTTGGGAGATGTCTTCGATTTCGAGGAGTTCGTCGAATTTTTCCGGAGTGCATTTAAGGCAAACGGGCGCGAGATTGCCTTGAGAAAGGTCAACGATGGTGAAGAGTTTGCCGCGCACCTTGAAGCACAGGCCTTCGTCCCACTGGATGTTTTCCGTCGTGTCGGGGAGAGAGAGGCAAAGTCTGCGGATCCATTCGACGTCGGGCATGGGGGAAATGATAGCGCGGGAGGCTTGCTGGTGGAGCGCCGGGCGTCCCCGCCCGGCTGGACGGGTGAGACGCCCGTCCCTCCACCGGAGGACTCATCCCGCGGGGGTTGCGAAGGGGCTACTTTTGCAGTATGTAGCGTTCCCTCAATTCACCCTCGAAATATCCAAGCCGCCCGGGAAGGCAGGAAATCACAGTTCCCATGCCGTCGCCGTAGCCGACAATATTCTTCAGAGCCGGCAACAGTTCCATTTCCTTGCCGTCGAGACTGCCTTCAGAGATAAGGTAGCAAGTATCGGGGGCACCGAGACTGCGAAGAATCGCGTAGATCGGATCTGGGTGCTGTTGGCTCGGTTTGATGCTTCTAAGGCATTCGGGCATGAGAATGTTATCTGCGTGATCCATCAACCACTCGAGAAACTTGCGGCGTTTCTTGGGGTTAGCGAGACAGAGCAGAGTACGCTCGCGGCGTTTACGTTGCACAAAAGACTCGACGAATGCCTGCTCGTGCAAATTCATATGGCTACTAAAGGGCAAGCAACTAGGATCCGTTTCACACCTGATCTCTAGCTTCGCCCAGCACTACCGATACCTCCAGCTGTTTCTTCCCGCGGAAGATGGTTACTTTCACCGTGTCTCCAGCTCGGTGTTTGTTCATGATTTGGGCGAGGGTTTGCTGGCTTTCGACTTTTTCTCCGTCGATGGCGACGATTAAATCTCCACCGATCATGATGGGAATGTTGCCGAGGTAGGCGCGTTCGGAGCCGCCGCGCAATCCGGCGCGGTCGGCGGAGCCTCCGGGAACGGCTTGAACGATGAGGAGTCCGTAGTCGGCGGCCAGGCTCAGTTCGTTGGCGATTTCGGGATCGATGGGGATGGTGCGAACGCCGAGTGCGGGACGGCGCACGCGCCCGAGCGTGACCAGATCGTTGACCACGGCTTTGGCGGTGTTGATGGGGATGGCGAAACCGATACCGGCGCTCTGTCCGACGCTAGAAGCTATCATTGTGTTGATGCCGATGACTTGGCCGTGCCAGTTGAGCAGCGGGCCGCCGGAGTTGCCGGGGTTGATGGCGGCGTCGGTCTGGATGGCTTCTTCGATGACCAGGCCGTCGGGCTCCTGCACCTGGCGGATGGAACTGACGATGCCGAGCGTGAGGGTTCCGGCGAGGCCGAAGGGATTGCCGATGGCATAGACCTTCTGGCCGACTTGCAGATTGGTCGAGTCGCCAAGGGTCATCGGCTGCAGGTCGGGGGCCTTGATCTGGACTATGGCCAAGTCATGAGACTTGTCGGTGCCGACGATGGTGGCCTTATATTTCTTGCGGTTGTGGAGCGTCACTTCAACCTGGCGCGCTTCGGCAATGACGTGATAGTTGGTGAGGATGTGTCCTTCTTTGTCGATGACGAAACCGGAACCCTGGCCTTCCTGCGGGACCAGGCCGTAGAAGAAATCGAAGGTCATGACGCGCGAGGTGATGTTGACGACGGATCCGATGTTCTTGCGGTAGACGTTGATGTTGTTCTGCTCTTCGGCGTCGAACGCTTCGCTGCCGGCGGCTTCGGTGATTTCAACGTGCTGCGGACGGCTGATCCAGTTGGCGGGATGGAGACGTCCGTTGCGATAGGTGGTGAAGTAGAAGAAGGCGGACGCCAGAACAATTGCGAAAAGAAAAGGACGCAAGAATCTCATCGTGGTTAATCCTCTAAAGCCTACAGTTTGAATTCTAGCGAAAAGTGGGTTTTACCGCAGAGGACGCTGAGGGCGCAGAGAAAATACGGGGATTCAGGGAGACGCACGGTCTTGAATCCTCAACCACAGGGAGCACAGGGGAACACAGGGGGAAACCCAGCTACAAAAAAACTCTGCGTACTCAGCGTTCTCTGCGGTTCAGCGATTTGATCTGCCCCAGCCCCCTCCGCCGGGGGTTTCTACTCGCACTCTTTCCCCGGAACGCAGGCGGACGCTGGTCTTGCCGGGGATTTCTTCTTCAGAACCGTCACGCCGGATGATCAGGGTGCGGCCGGAAGCGCCGTCAGCTCCGCCAGCCAGGCCGTAGGGGCCGCGGGAACGGCGGTCGGAGAGCAGAGTGACCTGCGCATCGGTTAAGACTTCGATTTCACGGACGATTCCGTCGCCACCGGTGTGGAGGCCCGCGCCTCCACTCTTGGAGCGAAGAGAATACTGCCTTAGGCGAATCGGGTAGGCGTATTCGAGGGCCTCGGCGGGGGTGTTGAGGGAGTTGGTCATGTGGGTGTGGACGCCGGAGACTCCGTCTTTGGTAGAGCGCGCGCCCATGCCCCCGGCGATGGTTTCGTAATAGGCAAAGGGCTCGCCGGAGCGGGGATCGATGCCGCCGATGGTGAGGTTGTTCATCGTGCCCGATGCAGCCGCCGGAATGCGGTCGGGAATCGCCTGCGCCAGCGCTTTCAGAAGTACGTCGACAATTCGCTGCGAAGTCTCAACGTTGCCACCAGCCACGGCGGCGGGAGGCTTTGCGTTGACCACGGTTCCCGATGGAGCGATGACACGGATGGGGCGCATCAGGCCGGAGGTGGCCGGCACGTCTTCGCGCAGCAGGCAGCGGAAGACGTAGAAGCAGGCTGAGTAGGTGATCGCCTCGACCGCGTTGATCGAGCCCTGCACTTGCGGGTCGCTGCCGGTGAAGTCGATGGTGACGTTGGCGCGGGGGTGCTTGCGACTACGACGAGACGCGGCAAGCCGCGTCTCTACGGCGGATTTCTTGGCGGCTGAAGGCTTGACTTGGATGGTCACGGCGATGCGCACGGGTTTGTCTTCGACACCATCGTCATCGAGGAAGTCCTCGGCGTGGTAGCGGCCGGGCGGAATGGTTCGCAGGAAGGCTCGCATCATCTCTTCAGAATAGACGAGCAGATCGGCGGCGGCCTTCTTGGCGCGGGCGATTCCATAGCGGGCGCAGATTTCGCGGAGACGCTGCGCTCCGGTCTGGCAGGCGGCAATCTGAGCGCCGAGGTCGCCTTCGCGTTCTTCGGGCGTGCGCACGTTGTTGAGCAGGAGGGCCAACACATCGGCGACGATGTTTCCGCCGCGCATGATTTTGACGGGCGGAATGCGAAGGCCTTCCTGGCAGATTTCGCGGCACGGGCCCATGGAGCCGGGATAAGTTCCGCCGACATCGGCGTGGTGCGCGCGGGAAGCGACGTAGAAGTCGGGTGTTGTGTGGGGCGGGCGCCCTCGCCCGCCGCTCTTCGTTCCGCCAACGTACACGGGCATCACCAGCGTAATATCAGGGAGGTGGGTGCCGCCGCGGAAGGGGTCATTGAGCATGACCATGTCGCCAGGTTCGAGAGCGCATTGTTTCACCGCGGCGGCGACCGACATGGGCATGGAGCCCAGGTGCACCGGCATGTGATCGCCCATGGCGATGACCTGGCCTTCGGAATCAAAGACGGCGCAGGAGTAGTCGCGGCGCTCTTTGATATTGGGCGAGAAGGAAGTGCGGCGCAGGGCGGCTCCCATTTCTTCGGCGATGGAGTGGTAGAGGTTCTTGAAGACCTCGAGTTCGACCGGATCGCGCATGTGAAAACAAGAGTGTACGCCAAAGAGTGCATGAGGTCAGAGGTAAGAGGTCAGATTGCAGAGGTCAAGCCGCCCCCACTGGGAACTGGGGAACGGAGAACTGGTTTTCACTTCTGCAATCTGACCTCTTACCTCTGACCTCCGGTGCTACACTCGTCTGATTATGGCGGAAGGGCGTTCGCGGATATGGGTGTGGTTTCTGGTGGGCGGCGGGTTGTTTGCGCTGTTCGTGGTGGCGGTGTTTACGCTCGTGTACCTGAGTTTTGGTGGCCGCGATGAAGAAGCGTTTTCCGGTTTCGGCTCCAAGATTGCCGTGGTTGAACTGGACGGCGTAATTTTCTCTCCCAAGCGGATCGTCCCGCAGCTTAAGAAGTTTGCCGATGACGATTCCGTCAAGGCCATCATCATTCATGTGAATTCGCCCGGAGGCGGCGTCGCCGCGTCGGAGGAGATCTACCGGGAAGTGAAGCGGATTCGGGACGAGAAGAAGAAGCGGATTGTGGCTTCGATTGAGACGGTGGGCGCGAGCGGCGCGTATTACGTGGCGTCGGCAACCAACAAGATCTATGCGGACAAGGGCAGCGTGGTGGGATCGATCGGAGTGATTGCCGAGTGGGTAAACTACGGCGAGCTTCTGCGCTGGGCGAAACTGAACGCGATCACGATGAAGGCGGGAGAATTCAAGGACACGGGCAGCCCGACGCGCGAAATGACGCCTGCGGAACGCGAGTACATGCAGGGTTTGATTGACAACATGCACACGCAGTTCATCCAGGCGGTGGCCGACGGGAGGCATGCGAAAGAAGCCGACATCCGCACCATCGCGAATGGAAAAGTCTGGACCGGCGAGCAAGCGCTTTCGCTGAAACTGGTGGATCAGATTGCAGATTTCGAAGGGGCGGTGAAGGATACGGCCCGGGCGGTGAATATCTCCGGCGAACCGACGCTGGTCTGGCCGCCGAAAGAGAGGCGGTCAGCGCTGGATCTGCTGTTTGACGATGTTTCCGATTATTTGCCCACACGGGAGAAGCTCTTGGAGCAGCAGGTCGGCTTTTACTACCTGTGGAAATAGGTGCCCGCTTCCCTACTTGCACAGAACCCCTTAAATTTGAGAAGGTTATAGGCAGGCGCAGTGCAGCAGCGAGGGCGACAAAGCCCTCGGGCACACGGAACCCGACAAGGGAACCGGCCCCAAAGGGAGCAAAGAGGCTTATGACGAAGGCTGACTTGATCGAAGAAGTTTCCCGGCTAGCGGAACTCACCCGCAAAGACAGCGAAGTGATTGTGGATACGATCTTTGACAGCGTGGTGCGCTCGCTGCGGGTAGGCGACAAAATCGAAATCCGCGGTTTTGGCAGCTTCCGCACGCGCCAGCGCAAGCCGCGTGTGGGCCGGAACCCGAAAACGGGCGACCGGGTGGAAGTTCCGGCAAAGAAGATCCCGTTCTTCAAGCCCAGCAAGGAATTGAAAGATCTGGTGAACAACAGTGCGCCAGCGGAAGTTGCTCCCGCGGCGCCACCCGCGCCACCCAGCACGCCCTAGAGGGGCTGCGGAAAAATCAATTTTCGCCGCGCGGCCCTCTAAAGAGAGTGCGTGAGAACTGACCTCACGGACCGGTTGGTGCTGGAGCAAATCCGGAATCCAGCCCCGGTAGGGGCGAGCCAGCTTAGCCCAGCTTCAGCGCTGGGAAAAAGTGGAAGAAATGATTCAAGTCTCGGAGGGACGACCCAGTCCTCGCGTACACCCTAAAGGGGCGCCTGATTCCCAGGATTTGCGGTATCGCTGAGGCGATACCCTGATACGAAACCAGACTTTTTCCGTAGCCCGTGAAGTCGTGCCCTTCCCAAAACCTGCGTTTCCCGGTTCACAAATACAAAGTTCACGAATACACGCAAGAATTCTCGTTCCAGCAATCCCGGTTAGCGAGATGCGGCACGCGCGCGTGCCGATGATTGTTGCGCGAGGACTTCGACGGTGGGGAAGGATTTGGCGGTCGTGAATGTGCGCTCCGGCGGCAGCGCGCCGGTGGCAATCGACTTCACCATCATCTCAATCGCCTGATCTGCATTCGCCGGAATGAAAATAGTGGCGGTCAGCTGATTGCGGCGCACCCACTCTTGCCCGGTCTTCGGAAGTCCATCGCAACCGAGAAACGGCATCTTCTGCCACTGCTCAAGCTGTTCGCGGCATTCTTCGAAGGCTTTGCGGGCTCCCATGGCCATGGAATCGTCCTGCGCGCAGACGGCTTCAATCTTTGTCTGGCGCGAAGTGGGAAGACGGAGCCACGAGCTGACCGCTTTGTGGGCGCTGGCTTCAGTCCAATGGGCCTTCACGACGCGAAGTTGCACGCCGTTGGATTTTGTTTCGAGCAACCCGGTGTAGCGTTGTTTGGCGGCCAAACTCTCGGAGGGACCTTGAATGTAGAGCACGATCCCGCCAGCGGGCAGCAGGGCGCCCAGTTGCTGTCCCTGGATGCGGCCAATCTCTTGGTGGTTCGAGGTGATGGCAAACGCGGGCACGTGGAAGACGCGGCGGAGCTCGGCGATGTAGTCGGCGTCGCGATTCAGCAGCACCACTCCAATGCCAGCGGCGGCAGCGGCGCGGGCAACCTGAGGATGCGCGGTCGATCCGGCCGGTTCGAAGAGGATGGCGTCGGGTCGCGGAGCGGTCGTGGACTGGATGCTGGACAGCAGTTGCTGGCTCTGCACGATGCCCTCGTTGCGGGCATAGACGATCTCGAGGTCAACGTCCAGTTTGCGGGCTGCCTGCTGCGCAACGGAGGTCTGCTCGATCTGGTAATCGTTGTCGTCGTTGGTCAGCGAAAGCAGGAAGCGCAGCTTTTTCATTCCGGTGGGTGCTTCTGGCGCAATCATACGCCGATGCCGCCGTGGGCGTTGACGCTGTCGTGGGTGAAGCGTGACTGAGGTAACCGGCTTGGCGTGCGTCTGCCGAGCTTTCGCGGTGAAGAGTGCCCTGAGCGAAGTCGAAGGGAGTGCCCGCACTACAGCTTTGCGGTGAATGTGTAAGATATGGGAAGCGGGGGCCCGTAGCTCAACGGTTAGAGCAGCAGACTCATAATCTGTTGGTTCCTGGTTCGAATCCAGGCGGGCCCACCAAACCACTTTTGCGTGATGCGAGGCGATGAACATCAGGCCCCGGTTGAAGTCGGGGGAGCCTCCGCAACGTCACTGTGCAGTGCCTGTCCCGACCAGCTTCACAAACTCGGGCAGAGAGCGCATTCTAAAAAGTTCGGGATCGTTCCAAATCTCTTGACGCGCATAGCCTTTAGCGACCGCTTGTCGGACAGCAATCATAGACTTTTCGGGCTGCCGCAATAGGCAATAAACTTGTGCTTCACTGTATATGATCTGCAAATCTGACGGGGATTTCGCCCGCGCCAGCCGAATATTCTGCACTGCTTGCGCTTGATCCCCGATCTTGGCGTATAGGAGTCCAATGTCTCCTAGAGTGCTAGCGGACTGGGCGTCCGAACCCATCTTTGCGATAACTATTGCTCTCTTGTAAGCGGCCTGAGCTTTTTCGGTCTGTCCGAGCCAGCGGTATGAGTCGCCTAGGTTTCCCCACAGCACTTCGTCCCCCCTGCCGTTGATCTGCAACGCCTTCTCATACAGCTTGACGGCTTCGTCATACTGTTTCAAGAAGAAGTATGCGGTGCCGAGGTTGGCGTATGTGGGGGCATCCGGGCCGAACGCGAGAGCTTTACGGTACTGCGGAATGGCCTCGGTCCACTTACCTCGCCGCAAGTACACGGAGCCGACATTTTCATAGCCGATAGGGCTGTCGGGGGCGAGTTCGGTAACCTTCAGAAACTCGGGGAGTGCTTTTGCGTTTTCGCCTTGAGCAAAGTAGGCATTCCCTAACGCGTTGTAATTCATCCAATAGTACGGATTCACGGACACCGCCTTCTGATACGCAGCTATAGATTCCTGCTCGTGTCCGCTCCCGCTATACGCGTCTCCCAAATTACGATATGCGGCGTCCGAATTCGGCTCCAATTCCACCACGCGGTTCAATTCCGTTAAGGACTTTTCCTTGTTCTTCGCACTTTTGTAAACCTCGCCCAAGACGCTGTGTGCATCCGGCGAGTCATCGTCCAGCTGTACCGCCTGCTGGGCGGTGGCCACGGCCTTTTGCAGAAGTTTTGAGTCTTTGGAGATTCGAAACTGCGACAGATAACATCTGGCCAGTCCCACGTGGGCAAGGGAGAACGTATGCTCTAGATTAATTGCATCCTGATAAAGACCTATTTCCGTGTCGAGGTCTTTAGGGTCTTGCTGGTTTAACTCCATGTACCGCGCCTTGAGGTAGTGGTCGTAGGCTTGATTGCTGCCTGTTGGATTCATCCCAGCGCGAAAGCTACCCTCGCTGCTACGGAGGTTCGTTTGCTGCACGAAATGTTCATATACTTTATTCTCCAGTTCTAGTAGTTGCGAACGGTCTCCAGCAATCTCCGCAGTATCAAGGACACGAGAATGCACAACGTCGTACACCGATAACACGACCTTGGCGGTGCCCGCACCCTCCTGCATCTTTCCCTCAATCAGAAGATTGGCTCCGAGTCTGCGGGCAATAGATTCTCGACCTGCCTTAGCTGCCTCCTGCTTGACCAGATCGGTAGGAGAGACGTAGAGGCTGCGGAAGTTCGAGAGACGAGCGGCGAGACCAGCCGAAAAGCCTTCCGCAACGTAACCGAGCGAGGAGTTCGAAGGGTACTCGAAGGGCAAAACCGCAACATAAGCCTTTTGGTCGGGGCTCGGGATACCACTTACAAATGCAATTGGAGGTCGGGTCGGAGCGGTCGCCCGCCGCTGACGCAAATACACTGGCAGACTGATGCTGACAACTAGAAGTAAGGCCGCCAGCAGCCAGTGGATTCTACGCAGCCTCCTAGCCTTGTTGTCGGGCTCAGCGACAGGAGCAGATTTGGACCCAGTGGTGCCTATTGCCACTTTCGTGCTTTCAGAATCCCGCTTGAGTCTCAGCAAGTCATTTCGTAGGTCGGAGGCACGCTGGTAACGAAGTTCTCGATCCTTTTCCAATGCTTTGCAAATAACCTCTTTGAGACCGGGCGGAAAATCTGGAGAGGGTTGACTCGGGAACACCGGTTCGCGATTCATGATGGCTTCGCAAATGACCGCAGAACTTTCACCCTTGAAAGGCAGTTGTCCCGTTGACATCTCGTACAGCACCACTCCGAAGGAGAATAAATCCGTCCGCTGATCCAACCGCTTAGCCCTGACCTGCTCCGGCGACATGTATGCCACAGTCCCCAGCATCGTTCCCGGAGATGTGAGATCGTCCTCGTCAATTGCCATTGATGCAGTTTCCGCCTCGGCGTTTCCGAGTGCTTCATCGTTGACGCGAGTGACCTTCGCAAGACCGAAGTCCAGAACCTTGGCATGTCCGCGCTTGGTGACGAATATGTTGGCAGGCTTGATATCTCGGTGAATGATGCCTTCGTTATGAGCAGCATCAAGGGCGTCGCCAACCTCGATCCCAAGAGCGAAAAGTGTGTCCGTTGGCAGTGGGCGACCCCCTACGCGATGCTTGAGTGTCATCCCATCCAGGTACTCCATAACGATGAAGGTCTGGTCCTCGTGCCTCCCAATCTCATAGATGGTGCAGATGTTCGGATGGTTCAGAGCGGAGGCGGCACGCGCCTCTCGGCGAAGGCGTTCGAGCGCCAGCGGGTCTTGCGCCACTTTATCAGGGAGAAATTTCAGCGCTACCAAGCGGCCAAGTTCGGTATCCTCGGCTTTATAAATGACACCCATCCCGCCGCTTCCCAGCTTCTCTAGGATTCGATAGTGCGAGATAGTTCGCCCGATCACAGGCGCAAAATGTTACGTGTGTGGAACGGGCAAGTCAATGAAAGCCGCACTCACTCATCACCCCACCGGCAAACTAAAGTAAAAAACCGACCCGTGCCCCAACTGGCTGGTGACCCCGAGACGTCCGCCGTGGGCTTCTACGATGGCTTTGCAGATCGCCAGTCCCAAGCCGGTTCCGTGGACTTGCACGCGCTGGTTTCTTCCGCGGTAGAATTTGGTCGCAAGCTAGCGCGGCGAACAAATCACGCGCAGCGCGCCCGCGGCCACTGAAATCTCGGCGGGCGTCTCGCACACAAACTCTCCGTCAGCGTAAATCTCGAGCGGAGTCTCGGTCTGCACCTGGACTCGTTCGGCCCGCGAACACTCGACTTCGGGCAGAAGGAGATGGCGCCCGAAGTACACCGACGGAAACATGCTGAGCAGTTTAAACGGGCTCAACTTGTTGATCCGGCAGATGTCGAGCTTGCCATCGGCGAAATCCGCTTCCGGCGCGATGCGCATGCCGTCGCCGTAGAACTGCGTGTTGGCGAAGGCGGCGAGCAAGGTGAGCTTTTCGGCTTCGGTATGATCCTTACCATTGACCTGCGTCAGCCGCATGGAAAAAGCCGGGAATTTCAGGAGCACCGGCAACAGCGCCAGGGCATAGCCGCCGTGTCCGCGCAGCCAGCGCGGCATTTGATTGGCGCGCCGAGCGGCGGCAGAGTCCAGGCCGCACCCGGCGACGCAGCAGAAATAGTGGGTGCGCTCCGGCGAAGCGGAGGGAACGATGACCCCGAGATCAACTGCCCGCGCCTGAATTTTCCCCGACTCGAAACCACGCCAGACGCGCAAGGAGTCCCGCACCGAGCGTAGGTTCAGCGCGCGGGCAAAATCATTTCCACTGCCTGCCGGGACGATCAGCACGGGAAGCTGGAGCCGCACCAGCGCTGGCAAATGACGATGAATGGTGCCGTCCCCGCCAAAGATCAGTATGGCGTCGGCGTTGCTGCCGCTGCCACTGGATGACGCGGGCAGTCCCTGCAGCCACTCGGTTGGAGAGCCGGCTTGAAACGGCTTCAAGTCTGCCGGTGAAGTTCCCAACCCGAAGATGACGGCGGCGCGCATGGGGTAAGCGTTAAATGTCCAGCACTATGGCGAATCCAGAATTGTTGTGACCACAGGCAGCTGCCGAGCTGCGCTCGGCTTGGACCCTTCGACTTGGCTCAGGGCAGGCTCGCGAGGGCGCCCGTCCCCACACGAGCATCCCGCACGAACTATTTCGGCAGGCACTTCTCCATGAAGTCCACCAGGTCTTTTTTCATCTTGTTGTGTTCGGCGCGATCGATGTACACCATGTGCCCCGAGTTGTAAGTGGCGTACGAAACATTCTGACGATACTGCGCGTCGAGGTTAAGGTGATCCATGGTCCAGTTGGCAGCGGCGAAGGGCGTGGCCAGATCGTAGTAGCCTTCCATCACCAGAATCTTCATGTACGGGTTCTTGATCATGGCCGACCGCAACCCGGCCGCCGTGCTGGGGAAGCCTTCCACGGCGTTGCCCCACTCCCACTTCTGGAAGCCGACCTCGTCGTAGGCGAAAACCCTGTAGGGCATGTCGGACTTGTAGTTCAGCTCGGTGCGCAGGTAGTTGTTGAACGCCGAGGTGTAAGGCGGCAGAATGGCGGCGCCCGTCGGATCGTAGAAACGCTCGTCGCCGGGATTTGGGCTGCTGAAGCGGCCGTCGAGGCGGCCAGCGATTAGTTTTTGATCGAGCAGCAGTTCGCGAGTGAAGGTGGGAACGTCGATGCGCAGGTTATGCGCTTCGATCACTTCCGGGCGCAGCCCGATGTAACGGGAGAGTTGCTCGACAATCTTGCGATGTTCTTCCGGCGTCATGGCGTCGCCTTTGCCGAGCGCGAGCGCGTAATCATTGGCCGACCAGCGCACGACTTCGTCGCGCGTTTTCGCCACATCCCGGGCGAGATCGGCGGACAGCTTGTGGTGGTAGCCGGCGATCATGTTGAAAGTGGGCGCCAGCAGAAAATAAGGCAGGTCGTTCGATTTGTTCCATTCGAGCGTCTGGAAATCCACGGCCATCGAGAGCAGGGTTACGCCGTTGAAAGCGATGCCGTGATCGGCTAAATACCCGGCGATGCCGGCCGCGCGCGTCGTGCCGTAGCTTTCCCCCAGAAGGAAGAGCGGAGAGCTCCAACGATCGTAGCGCGATATGTAGAGGCGAATAAATTCTCCGAAGGCTTGTACGTCGCCTTTTACGCCCAGAAACTTCTTGGCAAGTTCGGCGGTCGCGGCCCGCGAGTAACCGGTGGACATGGCATCCACCATGACGATGTCGCTGCGGTCGAGCAGCGTGTCGGGATTGTCTTCCAGACGATAGGGTGCTGCCGGCATGAAGCCGTTCGGCTGCAGCACCACGCGCTTGGGTCCGAGCGCGCCCATGTGCAACCACACCGAAGCGGAGCCGGGGCCGCCGTTGAACGCGAATGTCAGCGGGCGCTTTCCAGCGTCCTGCCCGTCGAGCGTGTAGGCGACGAAAAACATTTCGGCTTCCGTCTTGCCGTCGCCGCGCTTGAGGGGAAGCTTCCCGGCTGTGGCCGTGTAATTGAGAGTCTTGCCGTTCAGCGTGATTTGGTGATGCGTGATTACGGGCGGGACTTCCGCCACATCGTAATGTTCCTCCTTGTCGGTAGCTTCGCTGGCGTCACCTTTGGGCGGCTCCGCGGGCTTGCCGCTTTCCGCGGACTTATCCGGAGCTGCGGCGCTCGCCGGCGTTGTTTGCTTTTTATCTTTCTTGGACGCGGTCTGCTGCGCGCTTTCGGGCGTCGTGTCCTGGGATTGGCTTTGCTGCGCCACTGCAAACGGAATTGTCAACACAGCGAAAAACAGAACTGCCAGAATCCTCATGCTTGTCTCCGCGGAAAAGAGTTGGACCAGCATTATAGCGCCTTCGCGGATCACACTTGGAAAAGCCGGAGACAACTCCAGACGTGCTAGAATTTGTTGCGTCTGAAACGCTTCCCCCGGCTCGGTGGCGCACCAGATCTCTCCACCCGGGCAATGACGGACTGAAAAAGTGGCCCAGAACCCCAACGCCCAAAGCGGCTCCATCACCTACGCCGATGCCGGTGTCAGCATCGATCGTGGCAACCGCACCAAGCAGCGCATCAAGTATCTTGCCCACAAAACCTTTACCAAGGGAGTCCTGAGCGAGATTGGCGGATTCGGCGGGTTATTCTCGGTCGACAAGAAGTATTTGGATCCGGTGCTGGTTTCGAGCGTGGATGGCGTAGGCACCAAGTTAAGAGTGGCCTTCGAAATGAAAATGCACCACACCGTCGGCGGCGACCTGGTGAATCACTGCGTGAACGACATCGCGGTGCAGGGCGCGGCGCCGCTATTTTTTATGGACTACCTGGCCACGGGCAGGCTGGACCCGGAAGTCGCGGAAAAAATTGTGGGTGGCCTCGCCGAAGCCTGCAAGCATAACGGCTGCGCCCTGATCGGCGGCGAGACCGCCGAAATGCCGGGGTTTTATCCCGAAGGCGAGTACGATCTTGCCGGATTCATTGTCGGAGTGGTCGAACGCGACCGCATCATCAGCGGCAAAGACGTGCAGGTGGGGGATTGCGTGCTCGGCTTGCCCTCCAACGGCCTGCACACCAACGGATACTCGCTGGCTCGCAAACTGCTCTTTGAAATCGCGGGCTATTCCCTCGAGACCTTTGTCAGTGAGATCAAGAATAAGGTCGGCAACGAACTCATGCGGACCCATCGCAGCTACTGGTCGATCATTCGGAAGATGATCGCGGGCGAGTGCGTCGCGGCGCTGGCGCACATTACCGGCGGCGGCATCACCGAGAACCTGCCCCGAGTCCTGCCCAAGGGCACGTCGGCCGTGATCGAACTCGGTACCTGGCCGGTTCTGCCCATCTTTGAACATCTGCAGAAACTCGGTAACGTCGCTGAGGAAGAAATGCTCCGCACCTTCAATATGGGCCTCGGTATGCTGATCGTGGTTCCCGCCAAGAAATTCAAGAAAGCGCAGACGCTGCTGGAGCGCGCCGGAGAAAAATTTTACAGCGTCGGCCGCATCGTCAAGGGTGATCGCAAGGTCGTGTTCAGCTAGATCGGGCTCTTGGCTCTAGCAGGCTGCTGAAATAACTTAGGTTTCGTATCAGGGCATCGCTTTAGCGATGCCGTAAGTTCTTCGAAATCAGAAGCCCCTTTAGGGGCTGAGCATTGAAGATCTCCGCAGCCTGCTAGGTTTGTTGCTCTTCGATTTTCTCCGTGTCTCCGTGCCTCCGTGGTGAATAATGATGTCGTATGAAAAATCTCGGCATTCTGCTCTCCGGACGCGGCTCCAATTTTGTGGCCATCGCCGACAGCATTGCGGCTGGCAGGATACCCAATGCCCGCATTGCGGTCGTGATTTCGAACCTTGCCGATGCTCCCGGTCTTGAAACCGCCCGCCAGCGAGGCCTCAACGCGCTTGTCATCCCGTCGAAAGGCAAGCCGCGCGAGGAGCACGACCGCGAAGTTGTGGCTGCGCTCCTGGACAACAAAGTCGATCTCATCTGCCTCGCCGGTTACATGCGCCTACTCTCTCCCTGGTTCGTACAGCAGTTTCCGGCGAAGATTCTCAACATCCATCCGTCATTGCTTCCGTCCTTCCCGGGACTCGAAGCACAGCAACAGGCGTTTGCCTACGGCGTGAAAGTTACCGGGTGCACCGTGCACTTCGTGGATGAGGAACTCGATCACGGCGCCATCATCGTGCAGAAAACCGTACTCGTGCTGGACTCCGACGACGAGCACACGCTTGCGGCACGCATTCTGGAGCAGGAACACATCGCATACACCGAAGCGATCGGGATTGTGCTGGAAGGGAAATTTGAGATCGTCGGCAGGCGACTCGTGAAAGGTCAGAGGTCAGAGGTCAGATTGCAGAGGTGAAACCCGACGCGTCGTGGTTTCCAGATCTTACCTCTGCGATCTGACCTCTCACCTCTGCAATCCTACATAATGAGTTCGTTGCTTTTCCTCACGATCGGGTGCTGCATCACCTCGAGCTCGTTTTTCACAAGGTTCAGTCCATACACGCACTGCTCAAACCTTTGCGAGAGCTGCGCGAACAGCGGCGCCACCTTCGCGTATTCGAAGTGCTCGAACTTCGAGACGATGTAGTAACTTTCTTTTCCCGCTTTCACCCAATCCACGAAATTCTCGACCCGCTGACGGCGCAGGCGATAATGGTTGATGCTCTCCGGAAACATGCCGGCGTAGAACAGCGTAAAGTCGCCAATATGCTTGCGGACCTGGCGCTCGCGGTCGAACGAGGGCGCCGGGCCGTAGATCGGGTCCGACTCGATCAGCATCTCGCCTACATCGCTCAACGGTTTCCCCGCCGCATTGCGGATTTTCAGCAACTGCTCGGCATCGCAAAACTCCGACAGAAGATGTGCGACGTAGCTCACGACTTGCGGATCGCGAATTCCAATCTCTTCCGCATAATGACGGCCGACTAGTTCAAGAAACAGTTGCTGCAGCGGATGCGTCTCCGGAATCATTTCCATGGCCCTCACCTCCCTCCCAAACTGTGCCCCCTGTTGTTCCTACTAACCTTCCCATCGGAACATAACCTTGTGCGGATTAGATACCGCGTATCCTGGTCCGACGCAAGTGACCATTGAGCCACTATTGTAGTTAGAAGCCCGCGCGGGGTGCGGGGTTTCATGGGTGTTTGCTGGCAGTCAAAGCAGGCGGCTGCTAATTCCCGCATCGCGCGGATCGAAAGCGGGGCCCAGCGAATCTATTCACGTTAGGAAGAACCAGGAAAACGGAGGCGGAGTGGAGCGAATCAACATTGCAAGTGGAACACCATGGGAACCAAATTGTCGGTTACTCCCGTGCGGTTCGCGTAGGCGCGCATGTCCACGTTGCGGGTACAACCGCAACTGGAGCCGACGGCAAAATCGTCGGCGCGGGCGACGCGTACGCGCAGGCGGTTCAGACGCTCAAGAATATTGAATGCGCGCTGGAGCGAGCCGGAGCTTCACTGAAAGATGTAGTCCGCACGCGCGTGTTCCTTGCCAACATTGCGGATTGGGAAAAAGTAGGAGAAGCCCACGGAGAGTTCTTCCGCGACATTCGTCCCGCGAGCACCATGATGGCGATTACCGCCCTGGTTTCTCCAGAGATGCTGCTGGAAATCGAAGCGGAAGCCATCGTGCCCGACGGAAAGTAAATGGAATGGCGGAAGCCGGAGAGAGAGCCGAGCTTCCGCCATCATTGCTGTTTGGCTGCGAGCGCGAGCGCTAGCGTCGTCGTCCGCCCTTCTTGCGCGCAACTTTTTTCGGCGCCTTTTTCCTGGCTGGCTTCTTCGCCGCTTTCTTCTTCGCCGGTTTAGCCTTTTTCTTGGCAACCGGTTTTTTTGCGGCTTTCTTCGCCGGCTTCTTTGCCGCCTTTTTCTTGGCGGGCGCCTTCTTGACTGGAGCTTTCTTGGCGGGCGCCTTCTTCTTCGGAGGCCCGCCCTGGCTGCCGCCGCCACCCGATGGCGTCACAGGGGCAGGCGCTCGCACAGGTTCCCGTGCTGGCGCCACCGGAATCTCGTCGTCTTCTACGACAACCGGTTCTTCTTCCTCTTCTTCCTCTTCTTCCAAATCCTCTTCCAGCGATTCGCCATAGGCGCCGCTGTCGCCGAATTCGTCCGTCTCATCGTCCCGACCGTACAGAGTCGGATCATTGAAGCGCATATCTCCTCCTAAGGTATTTGCGGTCACCCGCGCGCATCCGCGCCCGGGGCCTGGGAATTAGGACAACTCGCCGCGAAGCTGCATTGCTTTTGCGTAACGGCGCGTGATTATAGCACGGCGCCGTTTCACGGGCAGTATCGTGCATTCTCTCCCGATTTGCGAGAAAAAATTAGAGGAAAATTATAAGAGAGAAAAAGCCAGCCAATACCAGGCGAATTAAAGGCGAAAACATGGAATGGCGCCCGCCCTATTCGTACGCCAGTGCGTCGATGGGATCCTTCTGCGCCGCCTTGAACGCCGGATACAGCGCGCCGGCAATCGCACCGGCGATCGCAATCAGGGTTGCGCGCACGATCCAGCTACCGGCCACCACCACCTGCAGCAGCGGGAACTTGTGTGCCAGGGCGGCCCGGGCCGCCAGACTCACCACGATACCCAGCACGATGCCACCCAGCGCCAGCAGCACCGTTTCCCGCAGCACCACATTCACGATGTACAGCTTCGACGCCCCCATCGACTTCAAAATGCCGATTTCGCGCGTCCGCTCCATCACCGCCGTGTACATGGCCTGGAAAATTACGATGAATCCGATGACCACCGAAATACCGACCACGACTTTGATGAAAGTGGAAAGCCCCGGATAATTGCTGGTGGTCATCATGGCCAGGTAGGATGCCATGGAGTTCGCCACATAACGCTCCATGCCCGGCACGCTCTTGATCTCATCGACAACCGCGTCCGCGTTCGCCGGGTCGTCGAGCTTGAGATAGAAGACCGTGGCCTTGTCCTTAGCGCCGATCAGATCCTGCAGAGTGTTGAGCGGAACGAATTTACGCCCGCCTTTGCCTCGTTCCACGATCCCGGAGATGCGGAATTTGTTGTTCAGAATCTCAATCGTGTCGCCCACCCTGGCGTGCTTGGACTGGGCAAAAAGATCGTCCACCAGCACGTCGTATGGCCCCTGAAATGGGCCGCCCTCCAAATAGTGGAAGCCCGCCGACATGCTTTCATAGCTGGGCAAGTCGATTCCCGCAATAATCTCGAGCGTTCCCGCCGAAGAGATTTGCGTGATCACAGGGGCCACACTCTTCACATGGGGTAGTTTTGCCAGCACGCCTCCGATCTTGATCGGCATGGGGGCACCGGTCAGCCCGGCGATGAACGAAGACCCCGGCGGCAGCACCAGCACGTCGGCCCCGATGCCGGCCGTACGGGTGCGGTTGTCCTGGAGCATTCCAAGCGAGAGGCCCACGATCAGCAGGATCAGCGTGACTTCGAGCGCCACCGCCACGACGCTGATCAGCGAGCGCAGCGGCCGATGCACCAAATTCCCGACGATCATGCGATTCATCATGTCTTTTCCGGGGAACTACTTGCCTTTGCCATCCGACGTTTTCGCCGTCCTGGAATTGGGCTGATCGAGGTTTACCACGTCAGCCCCAGGTGGCCGCTCCAGCGCAAACTGGTCGTCGGTCAGCGTTTTATTGAGCTCCAGTTTGACCATGCTCAGGGTGATGTCGTAATTCTCCCGCGGCCGTTCGATCTCAATCGTACCCGGGAATATAGTCCCCGCATAGTCTTTGTAACCCCGGTAGCGTGCGTCGGTCGCGACGTTTCCCTCTTGGTCATAGATCCTTTGCCGGTACGGCCGCAGGTCGATTCGGCTGAACTCGATCCGTCGCGATAAGTACCAGCCTTGCGGGCCTTTGCGGATGACCGCCAGTGCGTAGTTGGGTTGCTCGACCCGATGCTTCTTCACGTCCAGGACGATTTCATAGCCGTTTTCCAGCACCGCAATCTCGTCCCGGCCGACTTCCGGCATCAGCAGCGCGTCGTAAATATACTGGGGCCGCATGTTCTCCAGCCGCTTGTCGGGCTGGTAGTCGGCATTGTTCAAACCCATGACAAACTTATTCTGCGGAGGGATCCATAGCTTGAATTCCTGCCCGTCGCTCACCATATCGAAGGCCGTGTTCCGCACCACCGGCAGCAGGCCCTTCATGCGCAGCATGGCTGGCTTGCGCGCCAGGACGTAGCCGCGAATCTCTTTGTAGTCGGTGATCCGGCCGCTTGTTAGGTCTCCCGTGGAAGCGTCGATATCCACGGTCGCCTGCATGGACTGAATCTTGGCGGCCTGCGTGTTGACGTATTCGATCAGCTGCTGCTGGGTCGCGGTCTCCAGCGGTCGGTTGGAGAACTGACGGTCCAGAGTCCGTGTCCGGAACAGACATCCGGTCAGCGGAAATGTAGCCGCCGACAGAAATAAAAGCAAAAACAGGCGCAGATTAGGGCGATACATTCCTATGCTTGTACCCAGGAAGACTTTTGCCACATTGGTATCTGATTAGTATAAAGCAGCGAAGGGTTCAGTGCTTAGCAGGCATGGCGCAAGCGCGGTTCGCATCAGGGTATGCTTCCAGGGCTAGCTTCCAGCAGCAGTTTTATTGGCTTATTCCTTGCCTGTTTACTCCGAAGGTATTAACCCGCGTTTACCACTACCCCCTCCCCCCGATCTTTTGGAATCATAGGGTTAGGTGGAAAATCCCGCAAGATCTTTGAGTTTAAAGGACTTATATGGAAAATATTCCGGAATAAGGAGTTAGCTTGTCAAAGAAAGCTGAAAATGGGTTTGGGGCAGCTTCGAGGGCCGTCTTGGTTGGCGGGCACACCACAACACTGCCCCAATCAGGGGAATAATATCGCACCGGAGTGATGGGGAAGTCTGTGATGCAGGTCATGGATGTAAGTGATGAAGGAGGTGCGGGTGTGCGCTTGACCTTCAGTCGTCCCTCCGGAGTCTGTGTCGTAGCCTAGCGGGCTGCGGAAAAACGCAATCTGCCGCGGAAGAGCGACCACCGGGGCTAAACCCATGCTGGTTTCACGGAGTTTACGCGGCCCTGAAGGGCCGCTCTTCCACGGTAGTTCACAGATTCGTTACCGCAGGCCGAGTGAATGGCGATAGGCCGCCACGTTCCGATTGTGCTCTTCGAGGCTGCGGGCGAAGCGGTGGTGCCCGTTGCCATCGCTAACAAAATAGAAGAATTTCGTGCTGTCGGGGTGCATGGCCGCTTCCAGAGCGCTTCTCCCCGGATTGCCGATGGGCCCCGGCGGCAACCCCGGGAAGCGATACGTGTTGTAGGGAGAGTTCACCGCCAGGTCGGCGTGATGGAGGCTTCCCTGGTAGGTGCCCGTCAGCAGCTCCGCGTAGATCAGGCTGGGATCGGCATCGAGTGCCATTTTTCGCGCCAGCCGGTTGTAGTACACGCTGGCCACGCGCGCTCGTTCCTCCGGAGCCGCCGTCTCTTTTTCCACGATCGACGCCATGGTCACGACCCTGGGTATGTCGGAATTCAGCCCGATCTGTTGCGCCACCTGCCGGAACTGATGGACCATCGCCGCCGCCATTTCCTCCAGGCTCTCGGTCCGCGTGAACTGGTAAGTGTTGGGGAAGAGATACCCCTCGAGCGACTGGGCTTCCGGCGCCAGATCCGAGATCAATTGGGTCTGGGTCTCGGCGACATGCACAAAATCGGCCGCCGACCCAAGCCCCGCGTCTTCCATCGCCTTGGCGATGTCGAACATGGTGTAGCCTTCGGGAATAGTGACCACGTGGAAGTAGATATCGCCGCGCGCGATCCGCTCGTAAACCTGGGGAAGCGTCGCTTCCCGCTCGAAACGATACTCGCCCGCCTTCAAGGATGGCTTGGGGTGCAACTCGTGCCAGACCCGGAAAACGAGTTCGCTGCGGATCACCCCCGCCTTCTTCAACTCCGCCGCAATCCTCCGCGTCGAATACCCGGAATGCAGCAGCAAAGAAGTATTGGCTGGGGGCGTAATTGGTATATAGACCTGCCACGCCGCCCAGCCGCCAACGGCGAGAACGACAATCAAGAACAGTGTGATCGGCGCGCGCAAGGTTCCAGTGTAGAGGCCTTTTCAGATTGCCACAAAGTGGCCAGAGTACAAGACCGTGTGGAAGCGGGGCTACGCCCCATAAGCGCTAACTTAAACTGTTTGGGATAGAAGTCAACGTTCAACATGTGACGGTGGGGTGTGAGAGTTCCTAGACGGTAGCTGCCGAGTAGCCGACGATTCCCCCAGAACCGCTGCGCGACTGATGGCGTGCCGTCCGTCTCGATAGCTCGGAAGCCATCACTGCCTCACCACACCCTGCAAGCCTTCGCGGCCGTCATCGGCTGCCCCACCTTGCAACCAAACGCCTTCCCGAACTCCGGCATGTTCACTAGAACTCCATTCGCCCGGAAGCGGTCCGGTGAATGCGGATCAGTCGTCGCTACCAGCCGTTCCAACTCCGGACGCCACTGCGAGCACCAATCCTGCGCGAATCCCAGGAAAAGCTGCTGCACCGGCGTGTAGCCATCGGCAGGCTTGTTCTTCAGATCAATGCCATCTTGCGCAGCCCGCGCCAGAAACGCCATGTACGCCAGCCGCAATCCGCCGTTGTCCGCCGTGTTTTCGCCGAGGGTGAGCTTGCCGTTTAGCTTGGTGTCTCCCACGCTGAATTGCGCGTACTCGTCGACAATGCATTGCGCCTTCTGCTTGAACTTGTCGCTATCTTCTTTCGCCCACCAGTCTTCCAGATTGCCATGTCCGTCGAACTGCCGCCCCTGATCGTCGAAACCGTGCGTGATCTCGTGCCCCATGAATAACCCGATGTGTCCGTAGTTCAGCGCATCGGGCTGCATCGCATCGAAGAATGCCGGCTGTAGCACGCCCGCCGGGAAGTTGATGTCATTCATGCTGGGGTTATAAAAAGCGTTCACCGTCGGCGTGGACGTGATCCACTCGTCGCGGTCAACCGGCTTCCCGATTCTCGCCAGCTGCCGCCGCGACTCAAATTCCGCCGCCCGCAGATTGTTCCCGAAGGCGTCGCCGCGTACAATTTCCAGCTTTGAGTAGTCGCGCCACTTGTCGGGATATCCCACCTTGTTGGCGATCAGGTGCAGCTTCTCTTTCGCGCGTGTCTTGGTAGCCGCGCTCATCCAATCCAGCGAGTCGATGTCGCGCTCCATCGCCGTTTCGATGTCGTGAATCATCCGCACCGCCTTGTCTTTGCTGGCAGCTGGGAACTGCTCGGCGACGTATGCCTTCCCTAGCGCTTCGGGCAGCGCTCTATCCGTGCTGCGGACGCACCGTTTCCAACGGACCTCCTGCTCCGGAGTGCCCAGCAGCTTGCGATCGTAGAAATCGAATTCTTCTTCATCCAGCGCCTTGGGCAAAATCGATCCCGCAATCGAACTGACCAACTGCCATCGCAGATACGCCTTGATCGCCGGCAGATCCGTCTCCGCGATCGCCTGGTTCATGCCTTTGAAGAACTCCGGCTCGGCGACGTTGATCTCCATGAATGCGGGAGACCGCGTGATGGAATAAAAGCGCTCCCAGTTGAACGCCGGAGTAAACGCCTGCAGGTCCTTGATCGGCATCATGTGATAGATGTTGTGCGGATCGCGCTGAGAGGTGACATCAAGCGAAACTTTCGCCAGCGCTGTTTCCAGCTTCATGATCGCCGCGGCGTCGCTTGCCGCCTGCGTTTCGCTCGCCCCGAGCAGCTTCAGAATGTTGGTAATGTGCCGCACATATTGCTTCCGAATCTCTTCATCCTTCGCGCCCGTGCGGAAGTAATAATCTTTCTCTGGAAGACCCAGTCCGTTCTGGGACGTAACCGCAATCGTTCTGGTCGCGTCCTTGAAGTCCTGTTGCGATCCAAATCCCAAGAACGCATTCACGTTGATCAGTTGATAGTGTGCCAGCAACTCCGGCAGCTGCTCCTTGTTGGTGAGTCCACTGATGCGGTCTAGCTCCGGCTGCAACGGCGCCAGCCCTTTTTGTTGCACCGCCGCTTCATCCATGCAGCTGGCGTAGTAATCCCCAATCTTTCGCGTATTCGCGTCGCGTGACGGATCATCCGCCGCCGCTTTTTCCAGAATCCCGTGCAGCACCTGCCGGTTGTACTGCTCCAGATTGTAGAACTGGTCGGAGTACGGCGAGTCGCTCGGAATCGGATGCAGCTTGCTCCAATTGCCGCACGCGTACTGGTAGAAATCGACGCAAGGGTCGGCGGTCGTATCCATCAGGCTCTTATCCAGCCCAGGAATCGGCAAGAAAGTTTGCGCGTCGCCGCTGGCACTAGGTGCGTTGCCGGTTGTTTGCGCGAACACCATACCAGAGCAGGCTAGAAACAAGAGAACGGCAAGAGTTTTTGTCGTCGAGAGCATCCGTGGCTCCTCCAAAAAGCATGATAGCGGAACCACCGGAGGAATGTTCCCATAGTGCCTTGTGGCGCGGGCACTCTTACGCGCGTCCTCAGCCGAAGCCCCACCAGCCTCAAGATGTGCGCCGCCCGTACCGTCCGCTTCGTTACCTTGGCGATTGCTGCCGGGCGACGGGCGACTCGGAAGGAATTCTGCCTTAAATTAGCGTCTACGGGTTACGCCCCACCTGGATGGGGCAAAGCCCCGTCCCCTCACAAGAAAGCTCGGAAGGGTTTTCTCGGCGCTCGCTGCGTCTCGGCGGTAGAATCGTTTCTACTCGCCCAGCCAATCCGCATACGGTTTCATCGACTCGACGTGGTCGAAGACAATCTTGATCGCGCCCGTGATCGGAATGGCGAGCACCAGTCCGATTGCTCCCCAGACCGCTCCCCAGAACAGCAACGCGAGCGTGACCGCCAGCGGATTGATTTTCAGGCGGCTCCCCAGCAGCTTCGGATAAAGAACATTCAGCGCGAAAAGATGCAGTCCGACCACGCAAAACGCCACTATCACCAGGTCTCCGGCTTCCAGTTGTCCCAGGCCGACCAGGATCGGGGGCACCATCGCGAGCACGATTCCCAGGTACGGAACCAGGCTGAGAAAGCCACTGAGAAAGCCGATGAAGTAGAAGAACGGAACGTGCAGCAACCCGAAGATCGCCACGCTCACGCCCGAAATCAGCAGCCCGATCAGCAGGTTCCCCACAATGAAGCTCTGCAACATCTTCCCGATCAGCCCCAGCGTCACGAACGCCGTGTTCCGGTGGTGCATAGGAAACAGCATCACGGTGGCCGAGCGCGCGTGGCTCTGCCAGGTCAGCAGAAAGTAGGCCAGGAAGGGGATGAACGACGCCGCCAGCAGGATGTCGGTAAAAGTACCGGCTCCGTGCGTGAGCACCTCGGACCAGCTCTGCACCTGCCGCACCGGCACGACATTCGAGGGCTCGGGCTCGCCAACCACCTCGCCCGTCTTCGCGAGCTTTTCCGCGTCCTGCTGGAAGGGCTGCACAATGGAGCGGATCTTCTGCGAATACTTCGGAACGTTGTCGGCGAAAATGAGGGCTTGGTTGTACGACGCAGCGGTGACGCCATAGAGCACCGCCAGCAGCGCGACCACGCTGAGCAGCGCCGCCAAGGCCCTCGGAAGGTGCAAATACTCGAGCGCCTGCACCACCGGAGAGAGCATAAAGCTCAGCAGAATGGCAAAGAACAGCACCGCCAGCACCGACTCGCCGTAATACGCGAACATAACGATCAGGGCCATGCCCAGCAGCGTCAGCGACCAGTGATGCCCGTTTCTTGTTTCCGTGGTTTCCATACTGTGTTGTTGCTCACCCAAGCTACGACTGGCCCACAATTCTGCCCTACCGCCGCCAGAATTGCACCACCGGAATTGCGACTGGACCGTATTCACGATTGCCGCACCCGAGGCTGCGCTCTCTGGGTTCTCTGTGGTTGATTGAGAAAAAGCTGAAAACCACAGGGGACACAGGGGTTCACAGGGGAACCCTTGATCGGGGCCTACGTGATTCTGGAACCGGGGCAATCTACAATTGACAGATGGATGCACCTGGGACACCCGGCCACCGCCGCATCATGGCCCTTGATGTCGGCTCGAAAAGAATCGGAGTGGCCGTCTCGGACCCGCTGGGCATCACCGCGCAGGGGCTGGATACGATCCAGCGTCAGAACAAACGCCGCGATCTGGAGGCCTTGGGACAAGTGTTGGCGAAATACGAAGTCCGGGAGATTGTGGTCGGCCTGCCCCTGCGCTTAAGCGGTGCCGAGGGAATTCAATCGGAAAAGATGCGCCGTTTCGCCGACGATCTGCACGCGCACTTCGGCTTGACCGTCCATTTATGGGACGAGCGTTGGACCTCCACCGAAGCCAACCGCCTGCTGCGCGAAACCGATCTTTCGATCAAGAAGCGGGGGCAAGCGGTTGACCGGATGGCCGCCGTTTTGATTCTTCAATCCTGGATGGAAGCGCACGCCGCTCGCTAACAGCCCTTCTGTAGAGAGGGGGCTTGCCCCGTCTCTACGGGAAATCGGAGGCGCCTTCACAGGCTGCGGGAAAAAGCAATCTGCTGCGGAAGAACGGCCACCGGGGCTAAAGCCCGCGCTGATTTCAGACGGTTACGCGGCCCTAAAGGGCCGCTCTTCCACGGCGACCTACACAATCACGGGTTTTTCCGCAGCCTGTCCAGGCGCTGAGGCCGGAAATTGGAGTTTCACCACTCTGCTCGCTGAGCGCAAGCGCGATCAGGAGGCAAGTTCGGAAATTTCGGGGAAGCGCAGATTACACTTCGTCAGCGCCTTGGTGAGCGCCTGTTCAATCAGACTCTCGTCGCAGTTGCGCGAGATGGCGATCTCGCTGACCAGTAAATAGCGGGCGCGCTCCAGCATCTTCTTTTCGCGGAAGGAAAGCGACTTGCCCTGGGCGAGGATCAGCAGGCTCTTCAGCACCGCGGCCACGTCCGTGAGCGACCCGGTGCGCATGCGATCGGAATTCTCCTTAAACCGGTCTTTCCAGTCGGCCGCGTTAATGCATTCGCCCGAAGAGAGGTAATCCACGATCTTCTGCACCTCGCCATTGCGCACCAACGGACGCATCCCGACGCTGCCGACGTTGGCGAACGGCACCATCACCTTCAAACTGCTGGCTGGGATTTTCAGCAGGTAGAATTTTTCGACCGTGGTTCCCATGGTCCGGCTGCTGATTTGTTCAATAATTCCGACGCCGTGATTAGGGTAAACGATCCTGTCGCCGATGTGGAAAACGTGGCCGCTGCTCATGGAAGGGCCCTCGCCCAAGGGAGGAGAACATCTTCTAGTCTAGCCGAGCGCCGCTCCTAAGGCAATGAAGAACGAAGAAGCGATGCTCGGGGGCCCGTACGGCCCTCGACCCCTCGCGGTTCCAGCCAGTCCGGAATAAGTCATTTCGGTTGAGGAGGTTGGACCTGAGCAGATGGGACCGGGGCGTGGGTGCGGGCATCGGAACCCGAGTTCCAGTCCCCATGGCCGAGAGTTATAATGCCCAAAGCGATGACGGACCAGATTAAAAAGAAGCTTCGGGACGAACTGAACACGCTCGAGCATGAGCTGGCTCACGACATCCCCAAAGAGCTCAAGAAGGCCGTCGCCATGGGCGACCTCAGCGAGAACGCCGAGTATCACATGGCCAAGCAGCGCCAGGAGTACCTGAAGGCGCGCGTCCGTCAACTGGGCAAGCGCCTGGCCGACCTGTCGCTGACCAACATGAACAATATCCCCAAGGATAAGGTTGGCCTCGGCTCGACGGTGACCATCTACGACGGCACCAAGAATGAAGAAATGGAATACCAGTTGGTGACCAGCGAAGAGTCCGACGTGGCCGCCGGCAAAATCTCAACCACCTCGCCGATCGGGCGCGCCCTGCTGAATAAGAAAGTTGGCGACACCGCCATGGTCGTCACGCCCGGCGGAAGCCGCGAAATGGAAATCCTGAAGCTCTCCACCATGCACGATCTCGCCGAAGCCAGGCTGGAATTGGAACGGGAATCGGAACCGGAACCGGAACGGGAATCAGAATGAGCTGCAACGTTATGAGTAAAGCCATATGAGCTGGACCAGCGGAGTCGGACGCGCGTGCGGCGTTTTGCTCGACGCCATCGTGCGCCTGCTCGCGCTCTCGCGCATCAATCCCAACGTCCTGACCCTGATGGGACTGGTGGTCAACACCTACGCCGCGTTTTTATTTGGATATGCCAACGGTGACAACCAGCGCCGCATGTTTTTATTTGCCGGGCTGGTCATCATCGGATCGGGATTCTTCGACCTGGTGGATGGCCGCGTCGCCCGCGCCTCGAACCAGGTGACCCGCTTCGGAGGGTTTTTCGACTCCATCGTGGACCGGTACAGCGATGCGTCGCTGTTCTTCGGCTTGCTGGTTTTCTACGCGCGCGGCAACCGATTCTTCTATGTCGTGCTGACCGCGCTGGCCATGATCAGCGCCATCATGGTGAGTTATGCCCGCGCCCGCGCCGAGTCGCTCATCGGGACCTGCCGCGTCGGTTTCATGGAACGCCCCGAGCGTCTGGTGCTGCTGATCATCGGCGCTCTGTTCAATGTCATGGCCCCGGCGCTCTGGGTGATCGCCGTGCTTTCCACCATCACCGTAATCCACCGCATCATCTACACCTGGCAGCGAACCACCGAAATGGACGCTCCCGCCCGCGCCGCCTGAACGCCGCCTGAACGATGGAGCGACGGGCGTCCCCGCCCGTCCCGCCGCGAACTACTTTCCCAATCGCTCGCTCATCGAATGCTAGACTAATCCCCGCAACTTTCAGCGGAGTCTGCAAGTGCCAACCAATCCTGTTCTGGTCGTACACGGCGGCGCCTGGGCCATTCCCGACGACATGGTCGAGGCGCACCTCGACGGTGTGCGCAATGCCGCCGCCGCCGGATGGCGCGCGCTGGAACGCGGCGGCACCGCCCTGGACGCGGTCGAAGAAGCCGTGGTCGTTCTCGAAGACGACGAAACCTTCGACGCGGGGCGCGGCAGTTTCCTGAACCGCGACGGCAAGGTGCAACTCGACGCTTTCATCATGGATGGCGCGACCCTGCGCGGCGGCGGTGTTGGTTGCGTGGAGCGTCTGCGAAACCCGGTTCGCGCCGCCCGGAAAATTCTCAGCGACAGCCCGCACGTCTATTTTGTGGCCGAAGGCGCCGAGCGCTTTGCCGCCGAGCACGGCATCGCTCTCTGCCGGAACGAAGATCTCGTCATCCCCAGGGAGGTCGAGCGCTTGCGCGAATACCAGGCGCAGGACTCAACCCACGGCAACGATCTGTTCGCGCCCGAAATTTCGCACGACACCGTTGGAGCCGTTGCGCTCGACCGCGATGGCAATATCGCGGCTTCAACCTCAACCGGCGGCACGCTCAACAAAGCTCCCGGCCGCCTCGGCGACTCGTCGCTCATCGGCTGCGGCTGCTATGCCGATAATCTCAGCGCGGCCGCTTCCACCACCGGATGGGGCGAACCCATCATGAAACTGGTGCTCGCGAAGTGGGCGGCGGATCGCGTCGAATCCGGCAGTTTGCCCGAGTGGGTCGCGCAGGAAGCGATGAACTATCTCAAGCAGCGCCTTAACGGCCACGGTGGAATCATTCTGCTGGATGCGCAGGGCCGCTTCGGAATTGCCCACAACACCCCGCGCATGGCCTGGGCGCTCCGTACCGTGCAAAAACAAGAAGCCGGAATTAAGCAAAACGGTTGAAGTGCGAGCTTTCAAATTTGAGAACTGAGAACCGGGAACTGGGTTCTAGAATTCCACATGAGCCCGCAGGCTCGGCACCAGGACCGGCCCCCGGTCGCGGTTGTAACCGGGATCGACGATGTACTGCACTCCGGGAGCGAGGTAGATTCCGCGCCAAACGTGTGCCGTGTAATACGATTCGACGATGTTCTCCCGCCCGTAGTTCAGCCTCCCATCGCCCAGAAGAAAACCATCCCCGCCATCGGCCAGATAGACTTGGTGATCCTTCTTGATCCCGTTCGACACGAAGGCAATGCCGGCACGGTCCTGCTTGCGATTCCATTTCGCGCCATTCACCCCTACGCCCTCGGCGAAGGTCGAATCAATTTCGGTGTAGGCAAATGACTCGGTCTTTCCGTTGTCCCATCCCCAGCGGGCAAACGCCGTGACGTTCCGCGTGAGATTCTGTTCCAGGTTGACCCCGAAGCCATATTTGCGGGTGATGTGCCAGGGGTGGTTCGTGATTTCCGGGACCGGCACCAAGCCTTCTTTAAACTGAGCGATCGCATCGCGGTAGATGCCCATATTGGCGTAATTCGTGTATGCCAACAGGCGGACGACGCCGGATTTTTTCGATATGACGCCATGGCGCAGCTCGTATTCAAAATTTTCCGCATGAACTTGCCACGGCCGCCACACCAGATCGATTCCGTTCGCGACCTTCGGCATGAGCCCTTCGGCGAAGCGGAAACCCCAGTTGCGGTCCTCGTAGTCCGCCACCACGCCCACGGTGTAGCCGCGCGTATCGGCGGCGTAGTCCCAGGCGCCGTTGTTGTCCACGGACCAGTTGTCAAATTGAAAATGCGTGTCGGAGCCTACCGAATTCACGTCAAAGAAATCCGGCATGCTGAACTTGCCAAAGCGAATTTCCAGGCGACGCCGCGGCAACTCATCGAACAGTGACAGAAAGCTGCGCTGGTTCTCAATCTTATCCTTGCTCAACGCGAACACTTTGTGGATCATGCCGCGCCCCAGGTACGGCACTTTGCTCAACAGCGGATTGCGCACGATGTCGAGATCCGTATTCCCCGCCAGGCCAAGGCCGGTGCTGAGCGCCGCGCCGCCCGCTTCTTCGATGTCCACCAGAAGCTCGGTGGAATTGTTGAGCCGCACGCCGGTGTAAAGCGTCATGACTCGCGAAGTGGCTTTGTCATAGTGTGGACTGAGGCTGTTCTTCCCGCTGTAGCCGGCGTGAAAGCCGGGATCAGTTTGGAAGATGAAGTTCATCTGCCCGGAGAGCCAGAACCGCGTGTTCTTGAAATGCGGGAACATCGCTTCGGTATCGGCATTAGCATCGGTGGGCGGGCTGGGCGGATCGTCCGCATCCAGCGAGGCGGGAGCGGCGGTTTGGGTGGAAACGGAGGTGACTTGCGCCTGCGCCCAGGCGGCGGGCGCAGCGGCGCTCAGCACGAAGGCAAGCGCCAGAGCCAACGGCGGCCCGGCGGCGCGACGTCCGCCGGCCAGGGGGTTCACGAAGAAGCGATCCATAATGAAAATGAATTTCACTTTCAATATCATGAGAGCAAACTAGCGGCTGACGGCCGCGCTCGGCAACGCAGCCGATCGCCCCTCATGGCGATTGCAATCACGCTGGCACATCGAGCTCACGGAGTTCCCCTTCGCCTCCGGTTCTTCGTCCACATACGCGGGCGATTCGCGCCTCGCGCCGATAATTAACGCAAGCATATCACAAAGAGTTAACTATGGTTAATGCAGGACGCACACAGCGCCCCTGGTTATCGACCCCACGACAACATCACCAGGCGCCGAGGTGTGTTTCCGGAAACCCGCTTCTGCAGGCCACTGTTTTGTATACCATAGGGGAGCGCGCGCTTGGCGATAGAGGCTGCGCATCTCGGATCAGTGCTTCGGACTGGCTCCGAGGAACCCTCCAAAAATAAAAAAGGACAGCCCGGAGCCCCCCAAGGCCGTCCTGATAAACCCTCCCGGTTAGAAGGGCAACTGGCATCAAGATAGCCGCGAAACATTGCAGGGATATTGCAGTTTCGTGAAAGTCCGATGAATTCGATACGGCCGCAAGGCGCCCCGGCGCGCAATGATCCGCTCGGAGCGCGAATCCTTGCGATACTGTAACGTGGAATCACTTGCCGGCGTGGAAAGCCAAGCCCCATTACTCGATCTGCGGAACGTCCGCGTGATGCGCGGAGACGTGACTCGCGGAGGAAAGATCGTCCTCGACGACTTCAGCCTTCGCGTGCATGTGCACGAACATGTGGCGGTGCTGGGACCGAACGGTTGCGGCAAATCCACGCTTATAAAAACCATCACCCGCGAGTGCTATCCGATGGCCCGCGACGGGTCGAGCATGACCATTCTCGGCCAAAGAAGCTGGAACGTGTTTGAACTGCGCTCTCTGCTGGGCATCGTGTCGAACGACCTGATGTCTTCGTGTACCGGCGACGCCAGCGGCCTGGACGTGGTGCTGTCCGGCTTTTTCAGCAGCACGCGCATCTTCCCTAATCACACCGTCGATCCCAAACACAGAGAACTGGCCGAGGCCGCGTTGGCCCAGTTGGGAGTTTCACATCTGGCGGAGCGCGCAGTGCAGGAAATGTCGTCGGGCGAGGCCAAGCGCGTCTTGATCGCCCGGGCGCTGGTCCACAAGCCACGCGCGCTGTTGTTCGACGAACCCTGCAATTCTTTGGACATTTTGGCGCAGCACGGCTTGCGAGAAACGATGCGCTCCCTGGCCAACTCGGGAATTGGAATCATCCTCGTCACCCATGAACTCCCCGACGTCGTTCCCGAGATCGAACGAGTGGTGCTCATGGCGAACGGCCGGATCGTGGCCGACGGACGCAAGGAAGAAGTTCTGCAATCCGAAAGCTTGGGCAAGCTATTCGGGCTTAAAGTCGAACTCGGCCGCCGCGAAGGTTATTACCACATTTGGTGAGGCGACAGAGGAGGTCAGAGGTGAGAGGTTAGATTGCAGAGGTAAGAACCTCGCAGTGCCGGTATCGTTCACAGTAGGTCTTCACCTCTGCAATCTGACCTCTCACCTCTGACCTTGCTTTGTGCGCGGCGCTGCTATATTGATCGGAGTGCCCGCGAAAGGCATCCGGGGCTCCCCGACGACCGCTACTCTGGAGGAACGATGGCCCGCAAGACAGAGCAGTCCCGCAAGTTGCAGAAACGCGCCGAACAGTTGATTCCCGGAGGCGTGAACTCCCCGGTGCGCGCCTTCCGCAGCGTGGGATGCGACCCGCTGTACATCGTCCGCGGCCAGGGCTCGCACATTTGGGATGCGGACGGCAACGAGTATGTGGACTACATCGGCTCCTGGGGCCCGCTCATCATGGGGCACGCGGCGCCCACAGTCATCGAGGCCGTGATCTCAGCGGCGCGTAGTGGCACCAGCTTCGGAGCGTCCACTCCCGCCGAAGCGGATCTCGCCGAGCTGGTAATTTCCGCTTTTCCGCACATGCAAAAAGTTCGCTTCGTCAGTTCGGGCACGGAAGCGACCATGTCAGCCATCCGCCTGGCGCGCGCCTATACGAAGCGCAAATACATTGTGAAGTTTGAGGGCTGCTATCACGGGCACGCCGACGCGCTGCTGGTGAAAGCGGGTTCCGGCGTGGCCACGCTGGGCATTCCGGGCTCGGCGGGCGTTCCGGAAGAATTCACGCAGTTCACGCTCGCGCTCCCCTACAACGATACGAACGCGCTCGAGCAAGCGTTCGACAGATTCAAGCAGCAGATTGCTTGCGTGATCGTGGAGCCGGTCGTGGGCAACATGGGATGCGTGCCTCCGGCTCGCGGATACCTCGAAGCTCTGCGCGCCATTACCCAGCGCGATAAGGCGCTGCTGATTTTCGACGAGGTCATGACCGGATTCCGCCTGGCCTATGGCGGCGCACAGGAACTGTATGCGATCCAGCCCGATCTCACCACGATGGGCAAAATCATCGGCGGAGGTTTGCCCGTGGGCGCTTACGGCGGGGCGAGCGAAATCATGGATCTGATTGCTCCGCTCGGCCCGGTGTATCAAGCCGGAACGCTATCCGGAAATCCGCTGGCAATGGCCGCGGGTTACGCCACGCTAAGCTACTTGCGCGAGCACAAAGACGTTTACGCCAAACTCGACAAGCTCGCCGCCCAAGTGGTCGCCGGAGTAGCGGCCGCCGCCAAAGATGCCGGCGTGACTATGTGCCACAACCGCGTCGGCTCGATGTTTACCTGGTTTTTCGCGAAGGGCCCAGTGACCGACTGGACTTCCGCCGCCAAGTCCGATACCGAAGCCTTCGGGCGCTTCTTCCGGGCGATGCTAGAGAACGGAATTTACCTACCGCCGTCGCAATTCGAAGCGGCATTCCTGGGTGCTGCGCATACCGAACGCGACGTGCGGCAAACCGTAGCCGCAGCGAGGCAGGCTTTTGCGACGGTGCATGCGTAGAACAAGCTGTCAGCTATCAGTTGTCAGCTCTCAGTAAACCCGCGTAGGGGCGGACGCCCTCGTCCGCCCAGCGGAGCGAAGCTCCACAGATCCTCTCCTTGAGGCTATTGTCGTTTGGTGAAAACCTCAGTGAGTTTCGCAAAAATCACGGTGGTAGTGAATGCAGACCCGATTACGAAGGACATTGGAATAACCAGACCAAACCAACCCCTGCGCATAAAGAAATCCACCACGGCAGGACCGTACGGTGAGCGCGTTACTGAAATCCACAATCCGACGAACTGGGTCACGGCTAATGCGAGGAAGAACACCCAGTGCCGACTCTTCAGTTCGACGGTCATGCGAGAGATTATAAGCTGACAGCTGATGGCTGATGGCTGACAGCTCCCATCATCTCCGGCACCGTCACAAACTCATAGCCCTCATCCTTGTACCGCCGAATCAGATTTTCCGTCGCCATCACCGTCTGCGCGCGGTCCGCGCCCATGGCGCGATGTCCGCCATCGTGCAACAGGACCACGTCGCCGCCACGCATCTGCCGCACGATTTTCTTCTCGATCACCGCGGCGGGCGGAGCATTCCAGTCGTGTCCAGTCACGTTCCACATCACGGTCTGCAGTCCGAGTGCACGCGCGACCCTAAGCGTTGCCGGTCGTCTTCCCCCAAACGGTGGACGAAACAAATTCGAATGCTCGCCGATTGCGTCCCCTAAAGCCTGACGGCAGTCAACCAGCTGCGTCCGCGTCCGCGCCGCAGATTCGAAGATGAGCAGCGGATGCGTGAACGTGTGGTTGCCGATGACGTGTCCCGCCTGCGTCACCGCGCGCGCAATATCGGGTCGCTGCCGCACGTAGCGGCCGATCATGAAGAACGTTGCCCGCACACTGTGCTTCGCCAGCACATCGAGCAGCTTCAGCGTGTGGGGATCGTTCGGCCCGTCATCGTAGGTCAAAGCGATTTGCTTGCTTCCGCGGATTCCGCCAGCAAACGTCCGCCCGTACCACTGCCCAGTCGGAGCCATGGATTGGTACCCCGCCGCCGAAGCAGCCGCAGCGGCCGTCAGTCCAATCAGAGCGGGGAGCATGAGGAGATTCTATCCGGTCGTCGGGTGCTCGTCGTTCGCTATTCGCTGTTCGTCGTTCGCAACTTTGTTCCAGCCGCGAACAGCGAACAGCGGACGACGAATCGCGAACGACCAACGACGAACGACCAACGACTTCTTTCTGTCAACTTTCCCACATTGCATCGCGGCGCGAAGCAATATATTCTGCTTTCCAGTTCTCCACGACAATCCATGGCCAAGCTTTTCGAGCTTCCCCGTTACATTGCGGTCGAAGGCCCCATACGAGTTGGGAAGAGCACACTGGCACGGGTTCTCGGAGAGCGCCTGGCCGCCCAGCGCGTCATCGAACCGGAAGATAATCCATTTCTGAAAGCGTTCTACGACGGCGAGCCCGGCGCCGCCTTCCAGGCACAGTTCGCATTCCTGATCCGCCGCTTCGAGCAACTGAGCGCGCTCGATCTGGGCCCGCGCTCGAATAAGACGGTCGTCTCCGATTACATCTTTGAAAAAGACAAGCTCTTCGCCTGCCTCAACCTCAACGATCAGGAACTCGATACCTACAATCGCTACTTCAATTATTTCCGCGAACAACTCCCCACGCCCGATCTGGTCATCTATCTGCAGGCCACGCCGGAAGTGCTGAAGAAGCGGCTGAAGAAAAAGAACGCGGTCGGCGAGAAGGCCATCAGCGAGGATTACCTGATGGAAGTGGTGAAGGCCTACGAACACTTTTTCTTTCACTACACGCAGTCCGACCTGCTGATCGTGAACACCTCCGAGATCGACTTCGTGGACCGCAACGAAGACTTGCAGGAGCTGCTGAAAAAAGTCTCCGCCCCGATCAAGGGCACGCAATACTTCCTGCCCCTGGGCGGTCAGGAAGCGGCCTCGGCGTAGGTTCCAAGTAGTAAGGCGTAAATCCTACAGGTCGGACGGCTGCAACCCCGTATGCTTCGCAATGCGGACCAGCATGCGAGGGCCGATTTCTTCTTTGTCGTGGAACGCCCAGATGTAGTCCGGATACTTGGACCCGCGGTGACGAAGCTTGATGTGCGATCCCGTCTGCGAAAGCGGCTCCCAGCCAATTCTCAGGAGCGCGCGATAGACGCGGCGGGCCCTCGTGCTGGGCCATTGGGTCACGCGGATTGGCAGGTGACGCTGATCGACGCAGGCACGTCTTTTGATTTCTCGACGTCATCCGCGATGACCCTTAGCGCGAGCGCGTAGGCCTTTGCCCTGGCTTCCGCTTCCGTTTTCCCGTATGCCAGCACGCCCGGCATGTCCGAAATCTCGGCAATCCAGCGGCCGTCCGTCTCGCGTTCCGTCTCAATGTTGAATCGCAAGTCCTGGCTCCTTACACTACGGGATGGTTTCTTGGGGTCCGTCATTTCAAACTCTAGGATGCTTCATAAACCATCTCATCGCACATTACCAGCGTACCCGGCGAAGAGGGGATAATGAGGTAAGAATACGTTGCCCACCGGAATGAAGCCAGCAAATTGCACGGTCCGGCATCTCTGCGCCCCATCCTGATTGAAGATAAAGGACTTGCAGCGCACAGAATGCAGGTTACGGCCACCGACCAACGCCTATCGACCAACGACCGATTTGCAGCTATAATCCCTTTCGCGTCATCTAAAGACGCATACAGGCTCTATCCGCCAAGTTTGCGGAGGGGCACTGGAGGACATTGTGAGTCTCACGCCCATCGGCGAACCCCGCCACAAGATCACCACCGCCACCATCCGCGAAAAGAAATTTCACCACGATCCCATCACCTGCCTGACCGCCTACGACTACGCCACCGCGCGCCTGGTTGACGAGGCCGGCATCGACATTGCCCTCGTTGGCGACTCGCTGGCCATGACCATGCTTGGCTACGAGAACACGCTCTCGGTCACCGTTGACGAGATGCTGCACCACGTCCGGGCCGTGCGCCGCGGCGTGAAAGACGCGCTGCTCATTGCCGACATGCCCTACGGGTCTTATCAGGCGGACCCCAACGAAGCGGTTCACAACGCCACCCGCTTCGTGAAAGAAGGGGGCGCGGAGGCCGTCAAGATGGAAGGCGGCGAGAAGCGCGTGGACGTGGTCCGCCGCGTGATCGACGCCGAGATTCCCGTCGCCGGGCACATCGGCCTCACGCCGCAATCGGTCAACATAATGGGCGGCTACAAAGTTCAAGGCAAGACTCTGAACGCGATCGAGCAGCTCATGCGCGATGCCGTTGCGCTCGACCGCGCCGGTGTGGCCTGTATCTACCTCGAAGGCATTCCGCGCGAAGTCGCGGCCCTGATCACCGCCGAGGTCGAAACGCCGACTATTGGCATCGGCGCCGGCCCGGATTGCGATGGCCAGGTGCTCGTGTTCCACGATCTGGTCCACCTGACGTTCGGACAGCCGGCGAAATTCGTTCGCCGCTACGGAGACGCCGCCGCGCTGATCACGCAATCCGTGCTGGCCTTCAAGGCCGACGTCGTTTCGCACCAGTTCCCGAACGACGCTGAGTCCTACCATCTGCCGAAGGAAACGCAGGCCGCACTCGAAGCGGTACTCCTCCGCAAGCACGCCCTGCAGCGATAATGGCGGGCGGAGAAAACGTCGTGCGAAACGTTGGGCCAGACGTCATGCGGGCTGTCGTGCGAACGAGCGTCACCTTCATTCTGCTGGGGGCTCTGGTGGCCTGCTCCAAACCCCCGCAGCCCGAGACCACGGAAACGCGGCAGCCGACCGGCCTCGAGTCCATTCCCGCACCGGATCCCTCAAAATATCCGCCGTTCAGCAATATGAGCGGTTGGCAGAATCCTTATCTGGTCGTGCGCGAGGATGGGATCGGCTTCGTCGATCTTTCCAATCGCGAGATCCACATTCTGAAGCTGGAAGAAGTCCCGGCCGAGTTGGTCTCTCTGCCATCGAGCGCATGGCCTTACGGCCGGGTTGTGCTGGTCGCACAAGCCGTTCCCAAAGATCCAACCGAGCAGACGAAAGCAGAGCTGCGCAAGAACCGCGCCCTGCTCCTGGGAACCCTCAAAGAATTGGACGTTCAATTCCGCGAGACGCCCTGAAGCGTCCGGATGCGCCTGTAGAGACGGGGTTTGCCCCGTCTCCGCCTTGTCCTCGGAGCCGCGGCAAACCGCGTCTCTACGAGCCATGAAGATGTGCGCCACCATCCCGGAAGCTCGCGCTGCCTGCCGCGCTGCCCGCGCGAGCCGCAAACGCCTCGGCCTCGTTCCAACGATGGGCGCTCTGCATGAAGGCCACCTGTCGCTGGTCCGCGCCGCGAAAGCGCAGTGCGACGCCGTTGCCGTTTCCATCTTCGTGAACCCCACTCAATTCGGCCCGACGGAAGATTTGTCGAAATATCCGCGCCAGTTCGACCACGACTGCCGGCTGCTGGAAAAAGAGGGTGTCGAGATCCTGTTCGCGCCGCCGGTCGAAGAGATCTATCCGGATGGCGAAGTCACCTGGGTACTGGTCGAAGGCCTAAGCGAAAAGCTCGACGGACGCTCCCGCCCCGGCCATTTCCGCGGCGTGACCACGATCGTCTCCAAGCTGTTTCACATCATCGAGCCCGAGGCCGCGTTCTTCGGACAGAAAGACGCCGCGCAGCTAGCCGTGATCCGGCGCATGGTGCAGGACCTGAACTTCCCGGTGGAAATTGTCGCCTGCCCGATCGTGCGCGAACCCGATGGCCTAGCCATGAGCTCCCGCAACGCGTACCTGAATCGAGAAGAGCGCGGCCGCGCACTGGTGCTGCCGCGCTCGCTGCAGCGCGCGCAGCAGCAATTTCAAGCCGGGGAAAGAATCGCCGCCAGGCTGATCTCCGCCGCCAAGGAAGTCTTCGCCCGCGAGCCACAAGTCGCGCTCGATTATTTCGAGATCGTCGATCCGGACACTCTCGATCCCGTCGAACGAATCTCGCAAGAAACGCTGGTCGCCGTCGCCGCCTACATCGGAGCCACGCGCCTGATCGACAATCTTGTTCTGAAGCCCTGAAACGAAATAGGGCAAAACCCGCCGACGGCTCAGAACATTTTCAGTTCGTGCGCGATCTGTCGTGTGGTTGCGTATTCCTGGTCGTTGGCCACGACAAATTGTTTGGCGCGGAGGATCTTCAAGACGGGATCGTCTTTGCCTTCCTTCAGGGCGAGAAGGGCGCGGACAAATCTTTCTCGCTCGGCCTCGGGCACATCTTTGCGAGCCACGTACACGTAATCGAGATAGGGTTTAGAAATATAGAAAACGCGCACTTTCGTGCCATCCAGTTTTCCGCCACTGATCAGGAAGTCGAAAACCGTTTTGTCTATAGCTCCGGCATCGACCGCTCCGTTTGCCACCAGCGCCGCGGTCGCAAGATGGCTCCCGGTGTAGCGAAACTTGAGATCGGTTTCGGGATTGATTCCCGCCTGCTTGAGTTCTTGATAGGCCATCAGATGAGCGCTGGTCGAGTCGATATCGCCAAATGCGAACTGCTTTCCCTTCAGGTCGCGGAGCGAATAAATCGACGAGCCGGCGCCGGTGATGAAGACCGAGTGATAATGCAAGTCAGTGGCGCGCTGGACGAGCGGGATGACTCCGTACTTGGCGTGAGCCCGGATATACATCAGCGCACCCAGGCACGCGAAATCGTAAGATCCATCTGCCAGGCGGGCAACGGTCTCGCTGTAGGTGTCGGGACTCGCAACATTCACCGGCCGTCCCATTGCCTTCGTGAGATAGGCCCGCAGAGGCGCCCTGTCTTCCTGAGTCGCCCCATCTATGACCACGCCGATGGTGATTGGCCTGTCGGCGCCGTAAAGCGATGCGCCGACCAGAACACAAATTGCCACCAACACTGCAGTCCGAGCTCGCAAAAGCATCGAGTGTCTCTTCGTGCGAGGAATTCAACCGGGGATTTTTAGAGTTGATGCGTCAGAGTTGTGCGTCCAGCCATCGCTCTAAGGGCGGCATAGCCTGACGGTCTCAGCTGGTCCTCGTCCAGCAACTAATACATGATTTGGATGACACGGTGATAGTCACGAATGGACGTGTTCCCGTGTGCTTGTGAGTTGCCAGAGTTCTTCACGTTGTTCTTCAAGAAGGGGCAATTATTCAAGATAGTTTTGTCGGCCCCTGCGGGCTAAACGGCGGCCCGTCTGGAACAGAGAGCTGCTTGGCAGGTTATCTATGAGATATCTGGGCTCGGAATGGCAACTTCTGCGATGTTTCCAGGAAACGGCGACACAACCAGGGACGCGAAGCGCTACAACCTCCGCCCGGAGACAAAGGGATTTCCGACGATGAAGTAACGCAACGGATGCTCGGCTGACTTCACGATCCCGATGCGCGGCGTGACCATTACGCTTCGCACGCGATAGCCGTCATCGGCAATGCGGAGGTCGGAGCGCGCGCTCACCAGGCTTTTTCCGTTGTCCCGCGCCCGCGTGATTTCCAGGGCTTCGGCCAGGCGTCCCGGCCCAGAAGTAAGCTTTTTGAGAGAAGAAATCTTTTTGCGATCGGTTTCTTTCGCTACCTCGATCCCTCGTGCCTCCGCCATTTGCTCGATGCCCGCCACCGGCTCCAGGGCGCGAAACAGCACGCATCCCGGCACCCCGTCGGGCAGGCAGGAAACGTTCAGGCAGTAGTGATTGCCATAGATGAAGTACACATAGGCGTGACCGGGAGGACCGAACAAAACGGTATTCCGCGCCGTCCGGCCCGCCGCCGCGTGCGCCGCCGCATCGCCTTTGCCGAGATACGCTTCAGTTTCTATAATTCGCCCCGCCAGAATTCCGCGAGGCGTTTTCCGGACCAGCAGTTTCCCCAGCAACGCCCGCGCCACCCGCCGCGGATCGCGATTGAAGAACTCCGCTTTCAGCAAAGTAACTCGGCCGAGCGAATTCATGCCCAATTCACCAGGTTTTGTCATCCCGAGCGAAGCGAGGGATCCGTAGTTCGCCGCAAAATGCAGATCCCTCCCTTCGCTCGGGATGACAATTTCTGAAAGGTGTCGCTCGTGCACTTGCTCAGGCCGCGCTCGTCAGGTAAGCCAGCACTTCTTTCGCGTGCCCTTCTGCTTTCACGTTATTGAAGATGTGCTTGATCTTGCCGTCGGGGCCAATGACGAAGGTAGTCCGCGCGATCCCTTTTACTTTCTTGCCGTACATGTTCTTCTCTTTAACCACGCCGAACAGATTCGCGATCTTCTTCTCCGCATCGGCCAGCAGCGGGAAAGGCAAGCTGAACTTGTCCTGAAACTTTTTCTGCGCCGCGGCCGTGTCCGCCGAAATTCCGAGCAGCACCACGCCTGTCTTCTTGATCTCTTTGTAGGTATCGCGAAAGCCGCACGCCTCCTTGGTGCATCCCGGCGTATCGGCCTTGGGATAGAAATAAAGCACCACCGTCTTGCCGCGAAAATCTTTTGAGGCAACCTCTTTGCCGTTCTCGTCCGTCGTATTGAAGTCTGGGGATTTATCATTGACTTGCATGGAATTTTCTCCTCGCCGCTCATCGTTATATCGCAACGGGATGCTCGCCGTCACCTTGGCCGCCTCGACCTGGCTGGCCAGTTCATGGCTTGTGGCCCAGGGTCCGATCGTTCAGTATGGGCACAAGCCGACGACCACCAAAGGACCGCGCGCCCTGGGACTGATCCAGCTTTCACCCAAGGGCAACAAAGGCCGCGTCATTCCCATTGCCATCATGATGGACGGAAAATTTTTCGACGCAGGTTCGTACAAAGCCGCGCCCGTTCCCATGGCTCTTGATTTCGGAATCGTGTACGAAGGTTTTCGCGCCGGCGTGTCGCAGGGCGTCTTCACGATCACGCAACCTGGACAACTCAACCACGTCTGGATCGCCGAAGGCACGTGGCTTCCGGCGGGAGCGAAGGCTCCGGAGAAAAGCAAAAAGTATTCGACGCCTGTGATCGAAGACAAGGACGCGCCACCCGTACTTCACCGCCGCAGCGAAAAGGCCGACACCGATAGCGGCTCCGATAAAAAAGACCAGCAAAAGCCCGCGACCCCTCCGGCGCCGCCGACTACTGCGCCGCCCGCCCGCCCGCCGAGTCCGCCGCCGTCGCTGGATAATGCGAAGGCGCCGGCGGCGCCGGAGACCGCGAAGACATCTGCGCCTGCTTCTGCGTCAGACGAGCCAATCGAAGATCCCAATCGGCCCAGGCTGCGCCGCGGAAAGCCGGACTCAAATGCGCGCCGCGAACCCTTTGCGACGTTCGACCCTCTGACGGAAATGGCGCCGGGCACAGCTTCGGCAGGCACAGCGAAGCCCGACGCGAAGACGGCAAAAGATTCCACCGCGGCTTTGCCGCAGATCGTCGTCATCCCGGCGATTTCCGATGCCGGCGGGCCCGATCCGCGTCCCTACACTTACGATGTGAAGCCAGCGGAAGAAGCCATCTACCGCAACAAGATGTTCGATCTCGCCGCGACGCAGCTGCACGCGCAGGCAAGCGCTGCGACAAAAGAGGCTGCGCCCGCGCGCAAGAAGTCAGCCGCTGGCAAATCCGCCGGCAAGCCGGCCAGGCCTGCCTTCGACGATGTGAACTTGCGCATTTTTGATCTCTCCAATTCAAACGAGCCGGTGCTCGTGCTCTCCGCGAAAACTCGCCTGCCTGCTGCCGGAAGCTTCGAGGAACCAAAGGAGATCACGCTGGTCGCCCGGACCAACCTCGAGGGCGAGTTGCGTAAGCTGTTCTTCTCGCAGACCGATTCGCGGCACCTCGACGTCAGTCCGCGTATGGAACTGATCGACGCGGTCGATGCCGACGGCGATGGCCGCGGCGAATTGCTGTTCCGGCGCACCTCCGATGGTGGCAGCGCCTATGCCATCTACCGCGTCACCGCCGACCGGCTTTGGCCGCTGTTTGAGGGGACGCCGTAATTCAATCGGGCCATCGGATCATCGGGCCATCGGGTGATCTAAAGGTTCTGTCTTTGAATTTCGATCATCCGATGACCCGATCGCCCGATGACCCGATTGACTCAATGATTCAATGCTCTCACGCCCTCACTTTCGATTTACAATGTTTTCCTCCCAGGGGTGAACCATGCGTACTACGTCTCGTATTGTCATACTCGCTTGTCTCTCGGCGGGCTGGTGTTTTGCTCAAGATCATGACTTCAGCAAAGTTCAGATTAAGGTCTCGAAAGTCGCTGGCAATGTTTACATGCTGGCGGGGGCCGGAGGCAACATTGGCGCCTCCGTCGGCGATGACGGCATCGTGATCGTTGACGATCAGTACGCTCCTCTGGCGGAAAGAATTCAGCAGGCGCTCAAAGGCATTACCGACAAGCCGGTGCGCTTTATCATCAACACGCATTACCACGAAGACCATACGGGCGGGAACGAATTCTTCCAGAAGCAAGCGCCCATCATCGCGCACGACAACGTTCGCAAGCGCCTGGAAGAGGGCGGCCAGGCGGGCAATGGGGCGTCGGTGCGTTTCGAAGCCAAGGCGCAACCGAAGGACGCGCTGCCGATTATCACGTTTGATCACGACGTCACCGTGCACTTGAACGGGGAAGACATCCGCGCGCTGCACTTCCCGTCCGGACACACCGACGGCGACTCGGTCATCTATTTTCCGAAATCGAACGTGGTGCACATGGGCGACGATTTCGTGACCTACGGCTTTCCCTTCATCGACGTGGACAGCGGCGGCAGCATCGACGGCATGATCAGCGGCGTCGAGGGAGCCATCGCCCAGCTTCCGCCTGACGTGAAGATCATCCCGGGCCACGGCGGGGTGTCAAACCTCGATGACGTGCGCGCTTACGTGAAGATGCTGAAAGAGACGCGGGCAGCGGTGCAGGATGCGCTCGACAAGAAATTGACACTGGAGCAGATGAAGGAGAAGAAGATTCTGGATCCCTGGAAGAAATATTCCGGAGATTTCATCAGCGAAGATGCGTTTCTGGAAACGTTGTACAATTCGCTGACGGGACAGAAAAACGGCAAGTTCATCAGGCATAATTAGTTTTGGGAACGGCGGAGCGAAACCTGATTTTCCCTGCTAGCATGAACAGCGGCATTTACGGCGCCCTTCGGCTTCGCTCAGGGCAGGCTCTGAAGTCGTGCCCTTCCCAAAACCCGCGTGAATGAAGGCTCTTTCACCAACCGATGAAACCGTGCCCTTCCCAAAAAAGATTCGTGAAACCAGTTCCGGCGAGGGGTGCAAGGAATTTCCACTTGCCAGACGGTACTACTCTGGTTACTATGCACGCATCTTTTTTTTTGGATTTGAGCAAGTCGCTTACCTATGAATATCGGCGAGACCATCCGCAATTTCCGGTTGCAGCGAAGCATGTCACAGGGCGACATCGAAAAGCGCACGGGCCTGTTGCGCTGCTACCTGTCGCGCGTTGAGAACGGCCATACCATCCCCTCGCTGGACACGCTCGCCAAGATTGCCGGGGCGATGGATTTGGCGTTGTCGCAATTCTTTGCCGAAGGCCACAGCAACGGCCATAAGGGATTGCCGCAGCTCTCCGACGATGAAGTCCGCTTCCTGAGCCAGATGCGCCGCTATTCGGCGAATCTGAACGATAGTGACCGCAAGCTGGTGCTGGCGATGGTGAAGAAGATGGCGTCGAGCACGTCGAAATAAGTCTTAGCTGTCAGCTCTCAGCTTTCAGTGCACCCAGTTTGCCGGATGCGCCTCCAGGGGGACAACCCAAACCGGAACCATTGGGTACGGGTTGATTTGTCAGGAACCCATAGCTGACGGCTGAGAGCTGGTCTTAACGGTAGCTCCGACTGCGCCCAGGTGGACAATCTAAACCCCGAAACCAGACGTACTGGTTAATGTGCCAAGGGCCGACTACGGACGACTGAAAGCTGATAGCTGACGGCTGGTCTTACGGTACTTTCGTACCATCCCTGGCGTGTCCGGCGGGAACCTCGCCAACCCCATGCTTCGAACGCTAAGCTATTGACTGGGGAATCTTTGTGACCACTGATGAAGAACTGAATCTCCTCGATCAGCAACTTCGCCGGCTGAAGATCGAGTACGAGATTTTCTTCAATAATCCGGCCAAACGGCCTCCCACCGACGTCGAATGGAAGGTGCTCTCGTTAATTCGCAAGTTCAGCGATGGCGCGCGGATGAGTTTTTCGCAGCGCTTTAAGTACAACGAGATGGCGCAGCGCTACGCGATTCAAAGCGACCTGTGGCGCAAGAAAATGCGGATTCGCGAAGAGGGCTATCGCCGGCCACAGGATGCGCTCCTCTCGGTGCAGGGCGTGCGTGTCAGCGAAGAGCACGAAGCGAAGCATCATCCGGTGTATGGCCTCATGCGCAACGCCCAAGCCGCGGGCGCCGAGACGCCGGGGGTGGATCAACCTTTTTCGGTACAGTGCTCGGGTGCGGCGGCTGAGCGGGAGCAAGTCGAATCCCTCTACAAGGCACTGACCGAAGCCAAGCGAAAGTCGGGAGAAAAAGTTTCCGGCAACCTCGATTCTTTCGCGGCGTTCGTTAAGAAAAAGACCAGCGAGATTCGCAAGCAGCACGGCTGCGATACGGTGGTGTACTCGGTCGAGATGCAGGGTGGACAGGTCAAGCTTAAGGCGAAGGCGAAAACGTAGAGGCAGTTCTCAGTTCTCAGTTCTCAGTTCTCAGTTCTCAACTTCCTATGATCGGCGCCGGCGTTCTTGGTTGCCTGCTCCTGCCAGTTTTTCTCCTGGCTGGAAATGGACTCGCAGAGCTTGGGCGTCGAAGACTGAGAACTGAGAACCGGGAACTGAGAACTGAACTGAGAACTCCCACCCAAACTGCTAGAATCTCCCTTCGCTCCCGAGGACCTCATGTCTAAAATCCAGCGTGCCATTCTTAGCGTTACCGACAAATCCGGACTGGTAGATTTCGCCCGCAAACTCGCCGCGTTGGGCGTGGAGCTGGTTTCGACCGGAGGCACGGCCAGGCTGCTGCGCGACTCCGGCATCGCCGTGAAAGATGTTTCCGAGCTGACCGGGTTCCCGGAAATGCTTGACGGGCGCGTCAAAACGCTGCATCCGAAGGTTCACGGGGGCATCCTGCATCGCCGTGAAGACAGCGGCCATCGGGCGGCGGTCGCCGAGCATGGCATCCCGGCCATCGACATGGTGGTGGTCAACTTGTACGCCTTCGAGAAGACCGCCGCCAAGCCGGGCGTGCGCTTCGAAGAACTGATTGAGAACATCGATATCGGCGGTCCTTCGATGATCCGCTCGGCAGCGAAGAATTTTCAGGATGTTGCGGTCGTTACTGCGCCCGCCGATTACGGCGCGATCGCCGATGAGATGGCGCGTTCGGGCGGCGCGTTGTCCAGGGAAACGAAGTGGCGGCTGGCGCAGAAGGCGTTTGCGACGACCGCAGCCTATGATTCCGCCATCGCCTCGACGCTCGAGCGAGTGGGCGGCGACTTCGAGTTGCACCCATTCGAGTTAAAGCCAGCGGAGGGCTTTCCGCAAAATCTGCGGCTGGCGTTTCAAAAAGTGATGGACCTGCGCTATGGAGAGAATCCGCACCAGAAGGCCGCGATGTACGCGGACGCTTCGGGCGCGGGCGTGGCGAACGCGCGCCAGGTGCAGGGCAAAGAGCTTTCCTATAACAACATCGTCGATCTGCAAGCCGCCTGGGATCTGGCGCAGGAGTTTGACGAGCCGGTCTGCGCCATCATCAAACACACGAATCCCTGCGGAACCGCTACCGGCAAGACGCTCGCCGAGGCTTACGTGCGGGCGCTGGAATGCGATCCCGTCTCGGCGTTTGGCGGAGTGATCGGAGTGAACCGCACGGTGGATGCGGCGGCCGCTAACGAAATGGCCAAACTCTTTCTGGAAGTCATTGCGGCTCCCGCATTCGACGAAGGCGCGAAAGCGGCTTTTGCCTCGAAGAAGAATCTGCGGCTGGTCGAAGTTCCTGCCGGACAGCAAAGCTGGGTTCTGAAAAATATTTCTGGAGGCATACTCGTCCAGGACGCCGATCTGCACAAGCTGGCCGAAGCCGATCTGAAAGTTGTTAGCAAGCGCCCGCCGACACCGGAAGAAAAGCGGGCGCTGCTGTTCGCGTGGAAGGTTTGCAAGCACGTAAAGTCGAACGCCATTCTTTACGCCCGCGATGGGCAAACCGTGGGCGTCGGCGCCGGACAAATGAGCCGCGTCGATGCGTGCAAGCTGGGCGCCATGAAGGCGCAGTTGCCGCTGAAGGGTACGGTGGCCGCTTCCGATGCCTTCTTTCCCTTCCCGGACGGCGTCGAGGAAATCGCCAAAGCCGGAGCCACCGCGATTATTCAGCCCGGAGGCTCGGTGCGCGACCAGGAGGTCATCGAAGCCGCGGACCGTCTCGGCCTGGCCATGATCTTCACCGGGGTGCGGCATTTCCGACATTAGGTTAGCTGTCAGCTGTCAGCTATCAGTTTTCAGCCATCAGCGATCCGATGCCAGTCCCGGTCTCGTACCTGGATCGCCTTCATCCAACCTTGCGACTGCCCACCGCCCACTGCCCACCGGCCACTGACTCCCAAGGCCCCTGTACCTCCGGCTCTAGTTCCACCCTGCGCTTTCTCCCCGCCGGAAGGCCCGCCAAGGGTAGAATAAGGAAATCCGGATGGCTGCGGATTAGCATCCAATCAAGGTGCGGGCTGCAATTTGCAGGTTGCAGGATTTTTCATGAAAAAACAGTTTTGGATTGTCACTGTCGTTCTTGCGGGGTCTTTTTTACTGGCCCAGAACCAGCCCGCTCACGCCGCGGATTCCCCGGCTGCTGGCTCCCAGTCCGCCGCCAAGGGCAAAACGCCCGACCGCGCCGCCGCCTACTACCACTTCGCCCTCGCACACATGTACGAGGAACAAGTGGCCACTTACGGCCGCAGCGAATTGGCCAACAAAGCCATTGAGGAATACCGCGCCGCCATCGATGCGGACCCGACCTCCGCGTACCTGACCTCCGGCCTCGCCGAGCTCTATGCCAAGACCGGCCGCATTCGCGATGCTGTCGTCGAGGCGCAGGACATCATCAAGCGCAATCCCAACAATCTCGAAGCCCGCCGCCTGCTCGGAAGAATCTATCTGCGCTCGCTCGGCGACATGCAGGCCGGCAGCGGTTCGGAGAGCGTGCTGAAACTGGCGATCGAGCAGTATGAGCAGATCGTCCGCCTGCAACCCGACAGCATGGACGACCATCTGCTTCTCGGGCGTCTGTATCGCTTGAACAACGATCTGCAAAAAGCGGAGAGCGAATTCAAGACCGCGGTAAAGCTCCAGCCGGACTCCGAAGAGGCAGTCACCACCCTGGCCTATCTCTACAACGAACTGGGCGACACCGCTCGCGCCGCTCAGGTGCTTAGTTCGATACCGAACACGGTGCGCTCGGCGAAACTCTATTCGGCGCTCGGTTACACCTACGAGCAGCAAAAGCAATATAAGGGCGCCATCGATGCGTATCGGCACGCGATTGAACTCGACCGCGACAATCTGGACGCCATTCGCGGCCTCGCTCAGAACCTGCTGAACGATGGCCAGACCGATGCCGCTCTCGAACAATACAAAGTGATCGCGGACGCGAATCCGGAAGATGCACAGACCTACGTTCGGATCGCGGAAATCTACCGCAAGCAGGGCAAATTCGATCTCGCGCTCGACAGTCTGAAGAAGGCCGAGTCCATGGTGCAGGACTCGGTCGAAGTTCCGTACAACATTGCCGCCATCTACCAGGCGCAGGGCCGCTACGACGAAGCCATTCCGATCATGCGCGACCTGCTGAAGAAATCGGAGAAACCCGACGGCAAGTACTCGAACGGTGAGCGCAGCAATCGGGCGGTGTTTCTGGAGAGGCTGGGCACGATCTATCGCGACCAGGGAAACAATCCGTCCGCCAACGAGACCTTCCGCGAGATCGTCGCCCTGGGCGGCGATGAGAATATCGAGCGCGGGTATCAGCAGATCATCGATACCTGGCGCGAAGCCAAGGAATGGCAGAAGGCCACCGACGCCGCCAAAGAAGCGGTGCAGAAGCTGCCGGGCAGCCGCGATCTGAAAATGGTGCTGGCCGCGCAGCAAGCCGATATGGGCGAGGCCGACAAGGCGCTCAAAGATGTCCGCGCGATGTTGAAGGGCAACGCCAACTCCGATGACCGCCAGGTTTATATCACCTTGGCGCAGATGAACACGCGGCTGCGCCGGTTCAGCGATGCCGAGCAGGCGCTCGACAAGGCCGAGCAGCTCTCGAGCAAGACGGACGACAAGGAGTACGTCTGGTTTCTCCGCGGCTCCACTTTTGAGCGGGCGAAGCGCTACGCCGAAGCGGAAGAACAGTTCAAGAGGGTGCTGGCCAGCGATCCGGAACATGCTTCGGCGCTGAATTATCTGGGCTACATGCTGGCCGACCAGAACATGAAGCTCGAGGAAGCGCTCGGATACATCAAGCGCGCCGTCGATCTCGATCCCGCCAACGGCGCCTATCTCGATTCCCTCGGCTGGGCTTATTTCCGCCTGGGAAAATATGAATTGGCGGAAGACAACCTGCTGAAGGCTTCGCAGAAAATCAATACCGATCCCACCGTTCACGACCACCTCGGCGATCTGTACCAGAAAACCGGACGCCTGAAGCTGGCTGCGACCAACTGGGAGCGCGCGCTTACCGAGTGGAACCGCACCATTGCCGCGGAAGTCGATCCGGCAGATCAGGCGCGGGTGCAAAAGAAGCTCGATTCCGCGAAGATGAAGCTCGCCAAAGAAGAGGGCGCGAAGCAGTAGTTGCTGTACCGCTCGTGTGGAGACGGGCGCCCTCGCCCGTCCAAGCCGAGCGCAGCTCGGCAGCTGCCGGTGGCCACAGCAACTCTGGATTCGCTGTAAACTCTTTTCATGCTGGCCGACTATGCGGTCCGCGTGGAGCAGTCCCGCGGACGCCGCCATCCCGAGCCGCCGCATCCCTACCGCAACGACTTTCAACGCGACCGCGACCGGGTCGTCCATGCGCGCGCCTTTCGCCGCCTGGAAGCGAAGACGCAGGTTTTCACCCGCCGTTACTCCGACCACTTCCGCAACCGGCTGACGCACACCATTGAGGTCGCGCAGATTTCGCGCACCATCGCCGCGCAACTTGGACTGAACACCGATCTGGTGGAGGCGCTCGCCCTGGCGCACGACCTCGGCCACCCTCCTTTCGGCCACTCCGGAGAAAAAGCGCTCGACACCGCCATGCGCCAACACGGGTTTTCGTTCGATCACAACCTGCACGCGTTGCGCCTAGTCGAAGACTTCGAGATCCGCTACGCTTCGTTCCGCGGATTGAATCTGACCTTCGAAGTCCGCGAAGGCATCATCAAACACTCGCACGATTACGACGCCAAAGACCATCCCGAGCTCGCCGAATACCTGCTCGATCAGCGCCCGCCGCTCGAAGCGCAGCTCATCGACCTGACCGACGAGATTGCCTACAACACCGCCGACCTCGACGATGGCTACGAAGCCCGGTTGCTGACGGTCGAGCAGATTGCGGACAGCGTGGATCTGTTCGCACGCCATTATCGCGAGGCAACAAACCGGTACCCGAACGCTGCCGAGAAGCTGATCTTCAACGAAGCGTTGAAAAGCATTTTTGACGGGTTTGTCGGAGACCTGATTACGAACACCGCGCAACGTGTGGAAGCGGCGGGCGTGCATTCTCTGGAAGATGTCCGCCGCCACAGCGAGCGGCTTGCCGCCTTCAGCGCGCCCGTCGAAGAGCAGCGCCGCCGGCTGAAGGACTTTCTTTACGAAAATCTTTACTACAGCCCGGCGCTGGCGGCAGAGAAGGAAGACGCCGAACGCATCACCGGAGAGCTCTTCGCCCACTGGATGGAGGAACCCGACGATCTGCCGCGTAACTACCGCGAAAAAGCCGCCCAGGAGCCGCTGCCCCGCGTCATCTGCGACTACATCGCCGGCATGACCGATCCGTTCATCTACCAGCAGTATGAGAAGTATTGCGGGGAGTAGGGTTGCGACCGCGTGATTGTCGCGGCTGTCTATCCGAGCTTGCGGGTGGAGAGCCGGGCGTCCCCGCCCGGCGGGACGGGCGAGACGCCCGTCGCTCCACCGTATGGCTCATCAACTATCCGGTATACGCGCATACTCCAACGCGAGGAGAGTTGACGACCGGAAGGCACATCTCATCGTCGCACTCATGTTCGGCGACGCACGCTTCACAAAGCCAGCCCTCCCCGTTCCAAGCGCATTCGGTGCAGATCTGAGTAGCGGGTTGGGCGCCGCACTCGTTACAGCTTATCTGGGGCGCCTCGTTTCTGGCCAACAATTGCACGGTGCCTTTCGGCGTACCTTGTTCATGAAGGGCAACAACCTTTAGCGCAAGCTCGGTTGTAGAACCGTAGTCATACTCATAGAAGAACTTCATCCCCACATCAAGCACCTGGCGCAGCGGCGCTCTCATGCTCATTTCTCCATCCATGGGCGCGGCAGCATAACGATTGCCGCCAATGTCAAAAGCACTCATGTGGCCGCAGCATTCAAGCCAAGTATCGCGGAGGAAACGGTCGAGTTTACTCAATGGAGCCGTCACCGGAACTGCCAAGTGCATCCAGTACGCCTTGGCGTCACGCCCTTCGACAAATAAATGAAAGCTCGGGCCAGGCTGTTGTTTTCCAGCCGGCGATTTGGAAGCTTCCGGTTGACTGCATGCGCTTAGGTGCCGCGTCATGGACGCTCGGCTAACCACCTCCCCGCAGAGATGACACTTTCCCGTCGATTGCCGTTTGCTCATGGCTGAACGGCATTATAGTGCGTCACAAATGAAAACACTTGTTGAAATTACTTCGCGTATATAATCCGGTAAATCACGCCCCCCGCGTCATCTGCGACTACATCGCCGGCATGACCGATCCGTTCATCTACCAGCAGTATGAGAAGTACTGCTGCGGCTAGAACTGGTTGAACAGTTCTAATTTCTAATGTTCTCGAGCAACCGGCGGCGTCTTTCCGAGCGCCTCCAGTAATTCCTGCTGGCTGACGGTGGCCGTGCCGCGCTTCATGACCACGATGCCGCCCGCGTAGTTTGCGAGGTGGGCGGCCTCTTCGGCGGTTGCGCCCGCAGCCAGGGCAGCGGTAAACGTTGCGATGACGGTATCGCCGGCGCCGGTTACGTCGGTGACTTCATCGCTGCCGTAGATCGGAATATCCACCGGCTTGTGGCGGCGCGGGAAAACCACCATGCCATCCTTGCCGCGCGTGATCAGCAGCGATTCCAAATTCATCTCGCCCGCGATCTGGTCTCCGGCGGTCAGAAGGCGCTCCCAGTCGCTGCCGATGCGGATGCCAAGAACTTCTTCCACCTCAGACTCATTCGGCGTTGCCGCCGTGACGCCGGAAAACTCGAGCATGCGATGACGCGAGTCGAGCGTCACGGGAACCTTGTCGATCCCGCGCTTTTCCCGAATCACATTCAGTAGGGCCGGCGTCGCCGCCCCGTATCCATAGTCGGAAACCAGCAGCGCATCGGAGGCCCGGGCGTATTCGCGCGCGGCAAGTACCAGCTCGCGGCGCAAATGCGAATTGGGGCCTTCGGTGGGCTCGCGGTCAAGGCGCACGACCTGTTGTCCGGCGGTGTGCGCGAATCCGGCGAGGATGCGCGTTTTGGTCACGGTGGTGTAGCTCTTGTCTTTCAAAACACCGCTGACTGGGATGAGTTTGTGGCGGAAAGCGCGCAGCAGCAGCTTCCCCGGCTCGTCGTCTCCCACGACCCCAACCGGCAAGACGTTCACTCCGAGGTCGGCAAGGTTATAGATGGCATTGGCGCCGCCGCCAGGCACCACCTTGCGATCGCGGTGCTTCAAAATCAGCACGGGCGCTTCGCGCGAGACGCGAGAAATCTCGCCGAACACGAACTCGTCGGCGACCAGATCGGCGAGGACGGTGACCGTGAGCTTGGGAAAAGATTCGACGATCTTCCGCAGCCGGTCGTTTTCTTTAATATGCTTTGTCATCAATATGCTTGGTCATAATGTGCTGGTGCATCGGGTGCAACCCAAGATTTTCTCACGAGCGAGGCTTCCTTTCCCTGATTCTCGCCAAAATGGCATCCACAACGCCAGCGGGATCGTCGAGCCTGAGGCTTAACGCGGCGACCGCGAACGGCTTGAGATCCGCCTGCAGCGGCCCTAGATTGACTGCATCTTTCTCCGTGGTCAGGAAGCCGCCGGCGTCGACTTTGCTGCGCATCGTCAGCAGGCGCTCGATGTCATTTCTGTCATAGGCATGGTGGTCGCGAAACTCGACTTCTGCCGCAGGCGTGATTCCGGCGGCGCGCACCTGGGCGAAGAACTGCTGCGGCCTCGCGATGCCGCAGAACACAATCGGTGCGACGGGCGCAGCGGGCGTGACGATTTCTCGTTGCATTCGCCAAATAAGTTTTCCTTGCCGAGCGAAATTCTCGATCGTCAATTCATGCACAGAAAAGCTCTGCTGAGAAAAGTCCCGCGGCAGCACGATCGCATCGGCGCGTCGCAGCGATGACAGCGGCTCGCGCAGCCGCCCCGAGGGTAGCAGCCTGTCGTCGAAATCGTGTTCCGTCATCAGCACGATGTCGAAGTCGCGCGCCAGAGAACGGTGCTGAAAGCCGTCGTCGAGGATGTGCAATTGCGGCTGGAATTCTTGCTCGGCAACGCGGCCCGCGTCATAGCGGCTTTCACCGACAATCACTGGAACGCCCAGCCGCCGCGCGATCAGCAGCGGCTCATCGCCGAAGTCGGCGGCGTTGCCGTCGGTCTCAACTACCAGAACGCCGCGAGTTTTGCGGCGATATCCGCGTGTGAGCACGTCGAACCGAATGCCGCGCGCCTTGAGCAGTTCACCGAGCGCAATCACGAACGGAGTCTTACCCGAACCGCCCGCCGACAAATTCCCGACGCTGACCACAGGTTGCTCCAGCCGCCGCGAAGCGAGCACGCCGCGATCGAACAGCGTGTTTCGCAGAGCGGTGGCGGCACCGTAAAGTCCGGTGAGCGGATTCATGCGGAGCCCTTGCGTGGGAGATGCTTGCTCGTCGTTTCAGTGTCCATCAACTGCAGCAGCGCCGCAACCGTCCTGTCCGTGGCGCCGCGCTGCGATTCGAGCGCCGCCAGCGCGTTCCGGCCGAGCGTCGTTCGTTCGTCGCCGTTTTCGATCAGCTCCATGAAGACCAGCGGCAGCTCCGCCAGTTCAACGATGCGGACCGCATTGCGACTGGCAAAGAAATTGACGACGTCGCGAAAATTCTCGTAGTAGTTGCCGGTGACGATGGGAACGCCATAGAGTGCGGGCTCAAGAATATTGTGTCCGCCGCGCGGCACCAGGCTGCCGCCGACGAACGCGACGGTGGCCAGCGAATAGAGCGCAGCCAGCTCCCCGATGCTATCGACCAGAAACACGCCGCCAGCGAGCGGTTCGCCGCTCCACAGAGAACGCAGCCACATGCGGAAGCCGAGTTTCTCGACGAACTCGGCAACCTCCGCAAACCGCTCCGGATGGCGCGGGGCAAGGATCATCACGGCCTTTGGATGATTGGCCAGAATATTGCGAAACGCCGAAAGCAGCGAGCCTTCTTCGTCCTCGAGCGTGCTGCCACACACTAGAACCGGCCCCGCTCCGGAGTGGCTGAAGCTCTCCCGAAGACTCGCAACGATCTTCGGCGATGGCGGCGGCGCCACATCGAATTTCAGGTTGCCGGCCACTGTGATCTTCGATTCGGGAGCACCAATTTCCATGAGCCGCTGCCGGTCTTCTTCTGTCTGGGCCAAAAAAACATCAACGTTCTCGAGCGTCTTCTCCAGCAATCCCGGAAGCCAGAAGCGCAGCCGCTTGTAGCCGGGAAGCGAGCGGTCGGAAATGCGGCAGTTGATCACCGCGATGCGAGCCCCGCTGCGCTTGGCCAGCCGGAGAAAATTCGGCCAGAATTCAGTTTCGGCAACGACCACGAGTTTCGGACGCAGAGCATCGAGATAGGGCCGGACGGCGAAGGCGAAGTCCAGTGGAAAGTAAAACACGTTCTCCGCGCCGAACCTGTTCGCGGCGAGCTTCTGCCCCGTGCTGGTGGTCGTCGAAATCAGTACGCGGTGGGACGGGAATTTCTGTCGCAGCGCCTCGACGACTGCGCTCGAAGCCACCACCTCGCCCACCGAAACCGCGTGCACCCAGATTGCCGGTTTCTCGCCGCGACCAGCGAGAGCGGGCGGAACGGCGCCGAACCTCTGGCGTAAGCCTGCCCGATATTTGCCGTGCCGCATCATCTGCAGCAGCCAGTAGGGCAGCGTCAGCACCAGAAACAAGGCGAGCAGCGCACTGTAGAGCGCGTACATGAAGAGAAGTCCCATTCTATGGTGGTTTCAGGGAAAGTGTAGCCCGATGTGCCTGCGAGGGGGTTCCGGCAAAGCGGAAAAGCTTGCACCACCGAGGGCACCCTTCGGCTTCGCTCAGGGTAGGCTCCGGAGCACAGGGGAAACCCTGCCGATGCTAATCGCGGGACTGTACAGCCCGGTTTGCGCTGACGGCATCCTATAATTCACGTATGCATAAGACAGGTCTGCAAAAATCATCTCGCGCGCCGATGCTGCGCGCCCCGCGTTCCGCGGCAGTCTGTGCTTTTGTGCTGCTCGGCTGCCTGTGCGCGCTTGCGGCGAAAGAGTTTGTCATGCCCGCGGCGCAGCCCGCCCGCGCCTACCCGGCACACGACGACCACCCCACGGAAAAAGTTGTGGTCGCAGTCGATCCCTATGACGTCGAATACAAAGCTTCGATCTTCAGCGTCAACTACCGCAACTACGGCTACATGCCGGTCTTCTTCGTAATCACCAACGACGGCGATCAGCCCGTCTCTCTCGCCGGCATGAACGCCCAGTTGAATACCAAAGATCGCAGCAAGCTGTTCCCCGCGACCATGGACGACCTGCTGCGCCGGCTCTCGCATCCTACGCGGAATGACAGGCAGAATACCTTGCCGATTCCGCTGCCCAAGAAAGAGGTCAAAGGAGGCGTGAGCCGCAAGACGTGGGACGAAATCGAGCAGGCTCAGTTTGGCGCCAAGGCGGTGGAACCGCACTCCACGGCGCGTGGTTTTCTGTTTTTCGATATCGCCGGCATCTCGAATCCGCTGGCCGGCGCCAACTTCTACCTGATGGGAGTGCACGACGCGAAAGGCAATGAGCTGATGTATTTCGAAATCCCGCTGGAGAAGTATTTGAGCGCGCCAGTAGCGAAGAGACCCTAGTACCGTGACCGCATGATGAGTCATACGGTGGAGGGACGGGCGTCTCGCCCGTCCAGCCGGGCGGGGACGCCCGGCTCTCCCCTGCCGCGCCAGCTATAATCTCTCGATATGGCGACCACTCCAGCCGTTTCCGAGGATCTCCTCGCGAAATACGAGCCGGTCATCGGACTCGAAGTCCACGTCCAACTGCTGACCGCGTCGAAAATCTTTTGCTCATGCTCGACTCGTTTTGGCGATCCGCCAAACACGAATGTGTGCCCGGTGTGTCTGGGGCTTCCGGGAGCTTTGCCGGTGTTGAACCGGAAAGCCGTGGAATTCGCGGCTCTGGCGGCGATGGCGTTGGAGTGCCGCATCAACGAAGTTTCCATCTTTGCGCGGAAGAACTATTTTTATCCCGACCTGCCGAAGGGCTACCAGATCTCGCAGTATGACAAGCCGTTGGCTGAGTTCGGATGCATCGAAATCGATCTGCACGGCCGCAAGAAGAAAATCGGCATCACCCGCCTGCACCTGGAAGAAGACGCGGGCAAGAGCCTGCACGAGGGCTTCGCCGATGCCACCCATAAGACCGCGATCGATCTGAACCGGACCGGCGTGCCCCTGGCCGAGATCGTCAGCGAACCGGACATGCGATCGCCCGAGGAAGCTTACGAGTATCTCACCCGGCTCAAGGAAATCATCCTCTACACCGGCGTCAGCGACTGCAACATGGAAGAAGGTTCGCTGCGCTGCGACGCGAACATCAGCGTGCGCCCTCGCGGCCAGAAAGAATTTGGCACGAAAACCGAGGTCAAGAACGTCAATTCGTTCCGCTTCATCAAGCAGGCGCTCGAGTACGAGATCGAGCGCCACATCGGCATCATCGAGGCCGGTGGCAGGATTACGCAGGAAACGCGCCTCTACAACGCGAACGAAGGCAAGACTCACGGCATGCGCTCGAAAGAGCAGGCGCACGACTACCGGTATTTTCCCGAGCCGGATTTGCTTCCCCTGGTGGTCGATGAGAAATGGCAGGCCGCAATCCGCGCCAGTCTCCCCGAGCTACCGGAAGCGCGCCGCCAGCGCATGATGAAGGAGTACGGCATCACTGCAGGCGACGCCCACACGCTGACGCTGACGCGAGCGCTGGCCGACCAGTTCGAGTTCGCGGCCCGCACGGCGAAAAATCCGAAGCGCGTCGCCAACCTGGTGCAGAGCGAATTACTCGGACGCCTGAAAGCGCAGGGCCTCGAACTCGAGCAGTCGCCCATTTCGATGGCTGGCGTTACGGCCTCGGCCGATCTGGTCGAGTCGGGCGCAATCTCGGGCAAAATGCTGAAAGATCTTTACGACCTCTGCTTCGAACGCAACCATGACTTCCCTGCCGTTTACGAAGAACAGGGGCGTCCCGAACAGTCGCGCGACACGTCGGCCCTCGAGAAACTCGCCGATGAGTTGATCGCAGTGAATCCCAAGCAGGTGGAGCAATATCGCGCGGGCAAAAAAACCATGATCGGGTTCTTCGTGGGCCAGGTCATGAAGGCCTCGAAGGGCCAAGCTAATCCCCAGTTGGTGAACGAAGTCTTGACGAAGAAGCTGGAAGGCTAGGGCTCTGATTTCCTGTAGAGACGCGGCTTGCCGCGTCTCGGCATTGCCGCGCCGCCGGAGACGGGGCAAGCCCCGTCTCTACAGATGGAATTTTTTCGCCGCCGAGGGTCGCCCTACTTCGCCGCTCCCGCGTTCTTCAGCACTTCTTCCGCATAGTAATTCGTGACCTTGGCGTCGTCGCGAAGGCTCTCGTAGTACGCCGCTTTCAATAACTGCTCGCGGCGATCGCGCAATTGCTGGCGAATGGCTTGCTGCACCCGCGGATCGTTCAAGTCCCTCTGCCCCGCCGGCTCCTTCGCAATCAGTTTCACGATCATGTAAGCGTAGGGCTGATGATTGGTCGGATTGATCATGGGAATCACCGGCGTGTATTGCCCCGGTTTGAGCTTCATCACCGCTTCGCGAGTTGCCGGATCGGCGTTCTTGAGCGCGGATTCGGGAGCCATTCCCAAATCGCCGCCGTTGTTGCTGGTCTCCGGGTCCTCGGAATAATTCATGGCCATCGTCGCGAAGTCGTCGCCACTATCGAGGCGGTTGGCGATCATCTGGATTTTCTTGCGCGCCTCGGCATCGTTCTGCGCCTTGCTGTTCTGCAGGTTGCGCACCTGGGCGTTCACCACTCCAGAAACCATGATCTTGGCCAGATGGTACTGCGCTTCGATCAGGTTGAACTCGGCCTTGTGATCGTGGTAGTAGCCGGAAACGTCCTGGTCGGTGATGTTGATGCGCGAGGTGATTTCCTTGTTCAGCACCTTGTCGCGGGTAAGCGAGCGCCGCAGGTCGCGCTTGAAGTCATCGAGCGATATCTTTTTGTCCTGCAGGCGCTTGTTAAATTCCTCGGCGGTGTAGGGCGACTTGATTTCGTTCAGCTTGCGGTCCACTTCTTCGTCCGTCGCCAGCAGCCCAAGCTTCTCCGCGCGCTGCATCAGGATTTCCGTTTCGACCAACTCATTCAGAATGCTCAGCCGCAGGCTCACCGCCTGCTCGCCCGTGGGCTGCTGATCGGAGCCCGCCGTCTGGTTGGCGTAATACTTGTCGACTTCGCTGCGATAAATCTTCCGCCCATTGACCGAAGCCATGACGTCGCCGCCGCTGCGGTTGCGGTTACACGCCAACAGCCCAAGCAACAGAAACGCGCTGACCATGATCAGGCCCGCCCGGCCAAAGCAGTTACGATTTTTCAAGTTTCCCCTCCGCCACCACGGCGTGGAATTTGTGATTGGTAATTTGTAATTGACGATCTCGATCCCGGAGTCGTTCGGTTTTCAATCGTAAATCACAAATCACAAATTCAGTTCTTGTGCTCTGGAGGCGCAACTCCGGCATCCTTCAACGCCTGGTCGAGCGCGAGTCGTACCTCATCCGCCGGCACGGCTCCATCCAGTTTCTGTCCATTTACAAACATCGCCGGAGTCGCGTCCACTCCGACTTTGTCTCCCTCCTGCATCGAGGCTCGCACAGCCTTTTCATCCTGGGCCTTGACGCATGCCTGCAACTTCGCAACGTCGAGATTATGCTTCTGACCCTGCAAACTGGCCAGCTTATCGAGTTCTGAATTCTGGCCGTCGCGCCCTTTTTCGCCGCCGATCGCGTGCTGATTGCCGTGCAGGTAATCGGCATAGTCCCAGTAGGCGTCACTGTTTTGCGCGCCCAGGCAATTGGCGTTCACCGCCGCATGCACCGCCCAGGGGTGAATTTCCTCGAGCGGGTAATCCTTGTAGATGAAAAGAACGCGATCTCCGTATTCCTTGAAAAGCCCGGGGAAAAGTGTCTCGTGCATGCGCGAACAGAACGGGCACTCGAAATCGTCATAGTTGACGACCGTTACCTTGGCATTCTTGTTGCCGCGTGTCGGACGCCCGCTGACGTCAATCTTCTTCATGATCTCAGCGTACGGATCACTGGTCAGATCCAGCTTGGTCATGCGCACCAGCGTCTTGTGGTCGCGGGAGAGCAGGAACTCGAACTCCTGTTTCTTGTGGGAGCTGGCAAACGTAACCGTCAGCGCGTCATAATTCGCATACTCACTCGACCGGAGCGTCCCCAAAATCACCTTTACGTCAGGTGGGAGTGAATAGTGCGCCCGCACCTGCCGCTCAATCACATGCGTGATGTCCGAAGGAACAGCAGGAGTTGGAGGAGGAGAAGAAGAAGGAGGGGACTGGGCCGAGCAGCCCAGACAAATCATCAGAAGAACCAGAAACGCGCGCCGCACAATCATCAATCGAAGCCACCTGAACATGACGAAGCCGCTTGATTATCTCATGGCGGCAAGATGCCTGCGTGGTTCTCCGCTATGCGGTAGTGGGGTAATTCCGTGTTGCTAAGCCATGAGCTTCGAGCGAACCGGTTGCCCCGCAGCTCGCAGCTCGCAGCCTACTTACTCGGTAACACGGAATTAGCCCACTACCCAGCATGCCGCAAACTGTTTCAAATGCGTCCCCGCAGCAACTCTTCCGTAGTCAGCAGTTGATTCATCGAACCGGAGCGGAATCCCTCCAGGTCGAGAGTGACGAATTTGAATCCCAGTCCTTTGAACACGGCGGTGAACTCGCGGGCCATCTCCTCGGTCAAAGCACGGGGAAGTTCTTCGCGCGCAATCTCAATGCGCGCGATTTCCCCGTGATGGCGCACGCGGAATTGCCGGAATCCCATGGCCCGCAGTGCGTCTTCGCCTCGCTCGATAACCCTCAGCGCTTCGGGCGTAACCGCGCGTCCATATTCCATGCGCGAGGAAAGACAGGCGGAGGCCGGCTTGTCCCACACCCGCAAGTCCGCCTGCCGCGCCAGTTCCCGGATTTCCGCTTTGTTCAAACCGGCTTCGAGCAGCGGAGCCAGAACGTGATGCTGGCGCGCGGCCTGCTGTCCGGGGCGAAAATCGCCCTCGTCGTCGGCGTTGACTCCGTAGGCGATGGCGTCGAACCCGAGGGCCTCGCGGTAGCGCTCGAGGACGGTGAACAATTCGTCCTTGCAGTGAAAACAGCGCATGGCATCGTTCCGGGTGTACGCGGGATTTTCCAGTTCCTGAGTTTCCACAACCTCGAGCGGAATTTCGCGCTCGCGCGCAAAGGCGAGCGCGTCTTCGAGATGAGTCCGCGACAGGCTGGCGGAATCGGCAATCACGGCGCGCATTTGGCCGCCAAGCACTTGATGCGCCATCCAGGCAAGAAAAGCGGAGTCCACGCCACCCGAGTAAGCGACGATCAAACGAACGCGGCCGGCGAGGATCTGGCGCAAGCGCTCAGCTTTCTGATCGACCATGGTCGCAGTGTCCACAATCTCCATTATCCACGATTGTGGAGGGACGGGCGTCTCGCCCGTCCAGCCGGGCGAAGTCCGGCAGCAGCCTGTGATCACGGTGACCCCGGGCGCCAGCTAGTACAGCCGCTCCTGCCGTCTGAGGTTGCCGAACGATCCCACGTTCGCCAGGGTAAACGAGAAACGATACTGATTCTCGTTGCGCACCGATCCCAGCGCAAAGCGCCGGTATTCCAGGCTCAGGCCGCAGCAGTCCCAGTTGTAACTCGTCTGCGCCGTCGCATACTGCAGCGATCCGTGGTTCGCGTCAAAGCCGAAGCTGCTGGCGGCACTCAAGCCGCGCTTGTTAAGTTGACCGTAGCCAAACAGCACCCGAAACTGGTGGAAATCGCGCTCGCTCGTCGGCGTCGTTCTCGCTGACGTGTCGATCACGCGCAGGAAGGCATCGCCTCCTCCCACGGTAAATGGGCCGGTGTGGTAGTTCACCAGCGCCGTGCTGGCGTTGATGCGGCCGGCCTTGAGGTCGTAGTCCAAGTCCCACTCGGTGTTCGTGCGCGGGCTGGTTTCGATGCGCAAACGGGAAATGATGGGAGCGAAGCGCCGCGCTTCATCCAGAAACGCGATGCCCGTGAAATCCGCCGTCGTCGTAAATACGTTCCGCTGCTCCGCCACCAGCGCATTCCCAAACGTGGGATCGAAAAAATACTTCTGTCCAATTTCCCAACTCAAGATTTCCCGCGGGCCCGAAGCGCAGGGTTGAGCGTCTGGGCTCGGAGGCCGTTCCCACGGCACCGCGCCGGCTTGCGGGACCCCACCGATGGTCAGCGTGCTCATGCCCTGCGCGGCGCAATCCTTGGCGTTCGGATCGAGGCGCTTGGCGTAAAGACGATTCACCAGCGAGTACTCGACTTCATTGGTGTTGGTCAGCACATCGGTGGCATCAAAACGCAGAATGTCGGCGAAATTATTTACGCCGGTTACGTAGTCGTACCGCATGCGCGGCTCAATCACGTGCTTCCATTTGCGTCCGAGCCAGGGACGATCGAAGACCCGCGACAATGCCGGTGGGCGCAACTCCAACGATGCTTCCAGCGATTTGCGATTCAGGACGTCGTCGGCAGCTCTTCCCGTCGCCGCGGCCAATGCCGCGTCGAACTGCTGCGTGTAGAACGTATCCCGCAACGTAAGTTCGGGACGCAACGACCATCCCCGCCATTGCACAGGCATCGCAAGCGAGGGCGCCAGATCGAACCTGCCCACCAGAGGGCCGGTGCGGAACAAAATCTGGCGCCGCTGCAAACCCTCAGCCGCGCTCTCGAACGACCAGTACAGCGGCGTATTTCCCAACTGCCGCTCCTCCCCCGAGAGGAAGAAACTTGGCGTGTGCAGAATCCGGACCAACTCCGTCTGCGTAATCGTGCTGCAGCCCGTGTTCGTTCCCGGTTCCGGAACGCAAACTTCGAAGTTCTGGTAGCGCTCCGCCAGGACATTGAAGTGAAATCCGTTGGTCGTATTGGAGAGGAAAATCTGCGACCTCACTTCCGAGTCGATCGCCTGGGTGTAAACATCGGTGAAGGCGATGCGGAAAACGAACGAACTCAAATAATCGACATTCGCCACGCCGCGGAAGTTTCCGAAGGTATGCGCGGCAAGAAAACGTGCGTCCTCGCCGCCTTGATCCTGCCGTGGATTGCCGATGCCGCGATCCGCCACTCCCACATAGTTGAAGTACAGGTAGGACGTGTCGCTCGGACGGGCGCGGAATTCTCCGCGTTGCGACCATCCGCGTTTCGAATAGTATTCGCCGCCTAGCGTGGCGTCCATGCTGCGATTCAGGGCCCAGTAGACGGATTCGCCGGCAATCTTTCCCTTGGTGGAGGAGTTGCCGAAACTCGGAATCAACAGCCCGGTCTGGCGCTGCTGTTTCTGAACCGGATGCGTCACAAACGGAAAGTAGAAGACGGGCATGCCCAGCAGCCGGAAATCGCTGTTATAGATTTTGGCGGTGCCGTCCACGTCCACCGAAATGCGCCTCGCGTTGAATTGCCACTTCGGACGCGGCAGTTCGCAGGTGGTGACCGAGCCCTGGCGCACCAGATAGTGGTCGGGCCCGTGTTTCTCGACAATTTTTCCGGTGAAGGCAAATGGATTGGAGGTGGTAAGCACGTAGCGAGACTTCCGCATCCGAAATCCCACCGTTCCGATCACGCTGTAGAACGTTCCCGTTTCCGTGCGGATATTGTAAGTGCCGTGGCTGGCCTCGACGTGCTCGTCATAAGGGCCGCCGTCCAGCTCGACGTGGCCCTCCAGTTCGCTATCTCCCGTGTCCGCGTTGTAGGTGACTTGATCCGCGTGCAGGATGTAGGTGCGATAGTCGATTTCCACCTCGCCGCGCAGGTGGTAGATGGACCCATCCTTCTCCTGTTGTACCGCCCGGATCGTAACCTCTTCTTCCATCTGGCTGGCAGGGGCTGTCGCTGGGGCCGTCGCAGGGGCCGTCTCGGGAGCAGAGATCGTCGCGGCGGCAGGGGGCAGCGTCTGGCTGGTTACTATCCCGTGAGCGAGAAGCAGATGACAGACCAATGCGGTCGTGATAAAGATTCGAGAGCGGGTGATCATTAATGAATGACCATTAGCGGGTGATCTGCCAGCGCGCGTGCGCTCCGCCAGCCGGTCTGCCAACGGGAACGAACTGACCTTAGCACGCGAGCCGCAGGCGAAGCAAAGTTTTGCATGTTTGTGGTCTCCGGAATTCGCGCCTGGCCTGGCTCTGGCTGCTGGCATTCTTCGTGACTTGCCGACGACGACTTGATTCACGACCACCGGATTGATGAAGGCCGGATTGATGACGACCGGATTGACGAACTGTCCGACCGGCGGGGATCCCGCCGTCCAGGGACACCGCTGCGCCACCGCCGCCGTCGAGCTGGCGTGCAGCACCGCCGCCGAAACTGCAGCCGCGGAACCGAACACTGATCCGAACGTTGATCCGAACTCTGATCCCAACCCTGATTCCTGGCGCGTCGAGGTGGCCGCTCGCCTCGAACGCTATCGCACGCGGCGCAAGCCCCGGACTCCGCGCTATCCCTCACTGCTCCTGCCTTTTGATGCGCCCGAGAGCTGGTCCCGTCCTGCGCCGCCAACTGGTTCGGCAGGAACTGGATCGGCGGCAGTTGCGACCGCGCCCGAGCGAGCCGGGCAAGACTTCACGTTCCAAACCAATTTCCAGACAAAAGAAGGACCGGCGGCAGTCGTGGCGCCAAGCCTCGCCGAACCTCGCCAGACATCGGAGCCATCCCAGGAACAAGGCCTGTACCGATATCCCGAGCAATCCGCCAAGGTAATCGAGTTCCCGCGTTCCGCCGCAATTCCTGTTTTTCGCCCGAGCGAACTGGCCGATCCTATCCTCGATCGTCCGCGCATAGTGGAAGTCCCGGAGATTCTGCCGCCGCCGCCCGCATTGGGTGGAATGCTGATCGAACCCGTTCATCAGGAGTCGTCCGACACGCGAGCCGGCGCCGGCTTCCCCCTGTCATCCGCGTCCCCGTCGGCATCGATTGCCCGGCGCGCGCTGGCTGCGCTCGTGGATGGCGCTGTCCTGGGAACGGCTCTGGCGGCCTTTGCCGCAATTGTCCTTCGTCTGAACCCCAGCCTGAATCCCGTTCGCGGACCGCTCCCGATGCTCGCCGGTGCGCTCGGCGTAGTCGCAGTCCTGCTCGGGGCGGCTTATGAATTCTTGTTTGTGGTGTACACCGGCTCGACTCCCGGACTGCGCGCCGCCCGGCTGCGGCTGGCAGCGTTTGACGGCTCACCGCTCAATCGTCGCTCGCGCCGCGGGCGCGTGCTGGCATCGTTTCTCTCCGCGTTTGCTGCCGGACTCGGCTATCTCTGGTGCGTTCTCGACCAGGACGGATTATGCTGGCACGACCGCATCACCCGCACCCACGTTCAGTCGTCAGCGCAGCCGGAATAGAACTGGCTTGAACAAATGCTAAACGGTGGAGCGACGGGCGTCTCGCCCGTCCACGCCGAGCGCAGCTCGGCTGTTGCCTGTGGCCACAGCAAATCTGGATGCGCGAGCCGCCGTCCGATCAGACCAGATCCTCCAGCGCTGCCCGCAGTTCGCGAAAACGGAATGTATATCCGCCAGCCCCAAGTTTCCCAGGCTCAACCCGCTGGCTGGCGAGCAACAATTCCTCCGCGGCCATCTTGCCGAAAGCCAGTCGAAGCGCAAACTCCGGCACCGGAAAAAATGCCGGGCGTCCCAGCACCGACGCCAACACCTTGGTAAACTCCGCATTTCGCACCGGATTCGGCGCCACCAGGTTCACCGGCCCCGAGAGCGACTCCGTGTGCATCGCGTGATGAATTCCGCCCACGATGTCGTCCACATGAATCCAGCTCCACCACTGCTGCCCCGATCCAATCCGTCCGCCCAGCCCCAGTTCGAACGGCTTCAGCATATTCGCGAGCGCCCCGCCTTTCGCGCTCAGCACCAGCCCAATTCGGAGGTTCACCGTGCGGATGCCGGCCTCGGCTGCAATCCGGCTGGCGTCCTCCCACTCGCGGCAAACCTCGGGCAGAAATCCCTGCCCAGCCGGACTCTCTTCGCGTAAAAGTTCGTCGCCCCGATTGCCGTAGAACCCGACCGCCGATGCGCACACCAACACCCGAGGCTTGACTTCACTCTGCGCCAGCGCCGCAGCCAGGTTCCCGGTTCCCTGTACGCGACTGTCGCGGATCGCCCTTTTCTTGTCTTCGGTCCAGCGTCCCACCACGCTCTCTCCCGCCAAGTGGATCACCGCATCGAACCCCGACACCGTCGCCGGTGCCAGCGGCGCCAGCGGATCCCACGAAACCTGCGCCGCGCTCTGAGCGCGTCCCCGCACCAGCCGCACAATCTGCGTCCCCTGAGGTTCAAACGAAGCCAAAAGCCCCGTCCCAATCGGCCCCGAAACCCCAGTCACCAATACCCTTTCCAAACCATGCCCTCCCTAAGCCCGTGTGGACGCGGGCGACCCCGCCCGCGTGCCCTTTGCCGGACAACTCAATACTGGGCCAAAATACCGCCGGCCTAAAGTAGCACCGGGCCAATACCCGATGGACGAACCAGCGTCCACTCCGTCCCCCCGTACTCTACCAGCCCCATGATCCCCTCTGCGAACTCAGCGCCCTCCGCGGTAAATGATCTCCCAGGCGCGTAAACTAAACTAAAAGACGTGCCCAGCGGTATCTCCCCTCCCCGCGTCCGCTAGGGTAAAATCCATCATGGCGACGTTGCGTCAACAGATCGCGACCAACGTGCTCACGGTGACCCGGTTCCGCGAGCTGATGAAGAAGCTGCGTGAGAACCGTCCCAACGACGACCTCAACCTCGTCAAGAAAGCCTACGAATTTTCCCAGAAGCACCACGCCGGACAATCCCGCGCCTCCGGCGAGCCCTACCTCGTGCATCCGCTCGAAGTCGCCAGCGTTCTCGCCGACATGAAAATGGATTCCGTTTCCATCGCCGCCGGCCTCCTCCACGACTCCGTCGAAGACACCTCGGTCACCACCGTTGAGATCCGCCAGGAATTCGGCGAGCAAGTCGCCCACATCGTCGAGGGCGTCACCAAGATCGGCAAAATCGATTTCTCTTCCAGAGAAGAAGCGCAAGCCGAGAATCTCCGCAAGATGATGCTCGCCATGGTGGACGACATCCGCGTCGTCCTCATCAAGCTCGCCGACCGGCTGCACAACATGCGCACCCTCGAACATCTCGATCCCGAACGCCAGCAGAAAATCGCCCGCGAGACGCTCGAAATCTACGCTCCCATCGCGCACCGTCTCGGCATGGGCAAGATTCGCGGCGAACTTGAAGACCTCGGGTTCAAGTATGTCGATCCCATCGGATACGAGCAGGTCCGCGCCGCCGTCGAGTCGCGCCGCAAGGCCGGCGAAGCCTTCATGGCGCGTGTCGAGGGCGTGCTGCGCGACGGCCTCAAGGAAGCCGGCATCACCGGCCGCGTCGAGAGCCGCGTCAAGCGCCTTTACAGCATCCACAGAAAATTGCAGCGCCAGCGCATCAGCGTTGACCAGGTCTATGACCTCTACGCCATGCGCGTCATCACCAATTCCGTGCAGGACTGCTACGCCGTTCTCGGCATCATCCACAACCTCTGGCGCCCCGTGCCCGGACGCATCAAGGATTTCATCGCCATGCCGCGGCCCAACCTCTACCAGTCGCTGCACACCTCCGTCATCACCGAGACCGGCGAGACCTTCGAAATCCAGATCCGCACCGAAGAAATGCACAAGATGTGCGAGGAAGGCATCGCCGCCCACTGGAAATACAAAGACGGCGCCGTCTCCGCCGAGGACGAGCAGCGCCTCGCCTGGCTCCGCCAGGTGGTCGAGTGGCAGCGCGACGTCTCCGATCCCAACGAATTCCTCTCCACCCTGAAAGTTGACCTTTACCCCGAAGAGGTTTACACCTTCACGCCCAAGGGCAAGGTCCTCGTCCTGCCGCGCGAGTCCACGCCCATCGACTTCGCCTACTCGATTCACACCGAGGTGGGCCACAGTTGCACCGGCGCCAAGGTCAACGGGCGCATGGTTCCCCTGCGCCACAAGCTCCATTCCGGCGACATCGTCGAAGTCATCACCCAGCCCGGACACAAGCCCAGCCGCGACTGGCTCGCCGTCGTCAAGTCCTCGCGCGCGCGCAACAAAATCAAGCACTGGCTCAATGTCCACCAGCGCGAGCGCGCCATTGAAATCGGGAAAAAGCTGATCGAAAAAGAAGCGCGCAAATACCGCATCTCGCTGAAGGAAATCAAAGAAGCCGACCTGCAAAGAGCGGCCAGCGAATACGGACTCGGCCGTCCCGACGACCTGATGGCCGGCATCGGCTACGGCAAGTACTCGGCCCGCCAGGTGCTGGCGAAATTCGCCCCCGCCGGCGCTGAACCGATGTCCGACACCGAAGAGCAGGCCGCGTCCCACGGCTTCACCAGCGTGGTGCGCCGCGTCTTTGGCGGCGACGGCAACGCCATCGTCGTCCGCGGATACGGCGACCTGCTGGTTTATCGTGCCCGCTGTTGCAACCCCATTCGCGGCGAGTCCATCGTTGGCTACGTCACCCGCGGCAAAGGCGTGGCCGTCCACTCTGTCAACTGTCCGAACGTCACCAATCTTCTCTACGAACCCGACCGCCGCATCGACGTGCTGTGGGCCGGCGACAAAGACGGCCAGCCCGTCTCCTATCCCGTAAAAATCACGCTGCTCTGCGACGACCGCTTCGGCATGTTAAGACAAATCACCGCCGTAATCAGCGACACCCACACCAACATCCGCAACATCGAAGCCCGCAGCTCGAACGGCCAAGCCAGCGTGGACGTAGTGCTCGAAATCGCCGACCTGAAACACCTCCAGAAAATCATCGACGGAGTCCGCCAAATCCCCGGCGTCCACGACGTGCAGAGATTGCAGAAGATCTAGCAGGCTACGGAAAAACCAGAGTCTCGTATCAGGGCATCGCTTCAGCGATGCCAAAATCTTCGAAATCAAATGCCCCTTCAGGGGCGGGTCCCCTCATTCGCGCTCTTTGAACGAGTGGGCGGCTTGCTTTCCAGCCCCCGCCTTTGTAGTTCACGGGACCCCGGAGCACTGCCTTGATTTGTCGCATGGGCCCGCGCTCATGGCCTTCCAGATTTCATATCCCGGAGCCTTGTTTCTCCCGTTCATGGAAGCTTGAAAGGGGCTAAGGGCCGCTTTTGCTGGCGTTAACCGTTTGGCTCACGGATTGCTCTGATGACCGCAAGCAGACAGTCTAGGCCTCCCCATGCCCCAGGAAATCTCAGTCTCGTATCTGGCGATCAAGACCAAGGTCTACCGGTTGATCGACGCCCTGGTAGTCGGTGAGAAGACAGAAGCGGACGTACAGGAGTCGATCCGCCGCTGGTGGGATCTCATCCATCCTGCGGACCGGCCCATCGCTCAAAAATATCTTCTGACCGTGCTGGGACGCTCGGTGTCTGCCTTGGACGCCATCGGAGACGGCCTCACGTCTTCCAACGGTTGCCAAGCCACATACGGACCGTTGCCTTCCGGACGGATGAAGGTGATGGAACGAATCGTCAAGGAAGCCGGGCTTCGCTCGGCGGTTTGACAGCCTGCGGAAAAACTCCGGTCTTGACTTTGTTTTGAACGGGCGCGGCTTCAGCGTGTGCGTGAGAACTAGTTTTCGGGCACTCCGGTGGAACGAAGCACAGGAGAATCCAGCCCCGGAGGGGCGAACCAACTTAGCCCAGCGCTTCAGCGCTGGGAAAAGTGGAAGAAACGATTCAAGTGCCGGAGGGACGACCCAGTTCTCACGCACATTCTTTAGCCGCTGCGGTCAGACTGCGGCGCAGAAAATACTTTTTCCGCAACCTGTTTAGGGCTGGGCATCGAGAATCGACTTTTCCCGCAGCCTTGCTGAGCCCTCCCCGTCACCAAAGGTCTCGACCGGATGCCCCTTCATCTCCAGCGCCCACTCCTGAAATTTCACACGCACCAGCCCGGACTTTCCGTAAAGGCCCTTTGGTCATCCCGTTAGAGTAACCACAGGAGTTCGAGATTGACTGTGACCTCGATGTCAGTAAGATTGTGACAACCCCACTCCTTCGCAAAAAGCGTGAATGGGTGGGGCACCGGCAACCGAAGGTGAAACCGATGACCGCCGACGAAAAGAAACGGATGCTCTTGCTTGTTCGGACTGTCGAATCCTTATTTTCTGAGACCTGCGCCCTGAAGACGGTGCTTGCTGCTCACCGTATTCCAAAAAGCGTTTGGAAGCCGGAGATGGACAGATTGATGAACGATCCCGAGTTGACTCCGCAGCTTCGCGCAAAATTTCAACACCTCTACGACGAAATTGAGCAAACTCCCGATGAGTCCACGGCTTTTGAAGAACTACTAAAAGCCCTCCCACAACCGAAAAAACAGTGGAATTAACCATTCTCTTCAAAATTGACCAGAGTCCTTGCCGGGTGCCCCAGGTCTCGCGGTTTTCGAGACCTGGGATTCCACCGCCACGTAAAGCTTGGGATTTTCCTGTTGAGGAAGCGCCGGGTGCCCCATGTTTCGAGAGGCGGGATCGTCGACTGAATTGCCGCCCACCGAGCACTGGGTTACTGGGTACTGAGTACCGGGAACTGACTTTTCATCACAAACAACCTGTGACCGCCATCACAGACTCCCACCCCGCCGTACGCCATAATGGCAGTCTGATTGGGGCAGTGAAGAGGTGTACCCGTCTCCCTAGACGACCCTCGAAGCTGCCCCAAAGCCATTTTCAGCGCTCTTTGACAACCTAAGTCGTTGATTCTGGAATACTTTACCTATAAGTCCTTTAAACCCAAAGACCTGGCGGGAATTTCCTCCTAACCCCATGATTCCAAAAGACCGGGGGGAGGGGGGTATCCACCATACTAACTGGTTATTACATTAAGAGTTAATAGGCAAAATAAAGGGTTTAGCTCGCAACGTGGGGAAAAGCCGTCGTGTCTTCCGAACCGTGACGATCTTTGAAACTCTGAAACCTTGAAACTTTGAAACCTGCCTTCGAGTATCATAGAAAAACATTCTTCCCGGAGGGGCAATGGCAGTTCCTGTATCCCAGATGTGGACAGTGGCCTCCTACGTTCTGCGCCAGAAGCTGGCCGGACGCAAGCGCTATCCGCTCGTGCTCATGCTCGAGCCGC
>Ga0187865_1000283_pt1 | contig 72568 bp, 67 predicted proteins | sample June2016WEW_11_1_2_FD_132989 | JGI IMG/M metagenome (GOLD analysis project Ga0187865, IMG submission 132989) | Peatland microbial communities from SPRUCE experiment site at the Marcell Experimental Forest, Minnesota, USA - June2016WEW_11_100 | ecosystem: Environmental > Terrestrial > Soil >... | reverse complement strand
CTTATGCCTTGGCTCCACGAATACAACTGGCACAGACCTCATGCCAGCCTCAACCACAACACCCCGATCAGCAGAGCCGGCCTCGATCGGAACAACCTATTGACACTGCACACCTAGTCCCTAGCCCCTGCCTTCCTCAGCTTCTTCCTCCACCTCTGCCGCTCCGCCAGCTCCATCAGCGTCTTTCCCCCGCGCGGTACGATCGCATACACCACCTTGCAGTCCATCGCTTCCGCCGCCTTCTCCATGGCCCGCAGGCTGATCGATCTCTTGTCTTCGCTCTTCTCCAGCCGGTAGATCACCGAGGTGTTTACATGAAGCGTTCGCGCCATATCTGTCGCATGTACGCCCAGTACCTGCCGTACCCTCCGCAACCATTGCGGGAGATAGGATGCTTTCTTCCCTGCGATCCTGAAGTACCGCTGTTCCTTGTCCATCCTCTCCCGCGCCAACACCCGTTCCTCGTTCTCCATCGTTCCTCTCCCTTGTTCTCGTGTCTGTCCCTATTTCCAGTCCGTCTTGCGCCCCTGTTTCACCAGCAAGCCATTTTCGCCGGCTCCGCTGACACGCCAACTTGCCAACGTGCGCACCAGCGCACGCCAACCTGCGAACCTGCTAAGTCATTGATTTCAGAGCCCACCCAGCTCCGCTAACCCCTGATCCCTGACCCCTGTTCTCTGATCTCTGTTTTCCACATTAGCCAATTCACCGAATTAATCTGCAAATTCAAACCGCATTTCGACGATTTTTCTTGTTTCCATCGACCTGCCGGTCACAACATTCGCCAATTCCTCCACCTGCAGGTCATATTTCCCGTGAGCTCGCGATGCGACGATTTTTCTCGCCCTCCCGCATCTCCAATTACTCCACCTGCAAGTCCTCGCCCCGCCAACTCGCCAACTCGCTATCGTGCGCGCCAGCGCACGCCAACTAGCGAACTCGCTGACCCCGCCAACTCGCTAACTCGCCAACTCGCCAACTCGCTATCGTGCGTGCCAGCGCACGCCAACTTGCGAACCCGCTGACCCCGCCAACTCGCCAACTCGCTACCGTGCGCGTCAGCGCACGCGAACTTGCTGCCCTGCTTTACCATTCCCCTTATGCCCCTCTACCCTCGCAGCCTCCGGCTTGCGGCGCTCTCGCTGGCCCTCTCTGCGGCCTCCATACCCTCCGCCCACGCTCAGGACTTGGGCGCCGCCCCCGCGCAAGCCACGCTCGCGCCCTCCTCGGCGCGCCTCGATGAAGTCCTCTCCAGCCTCAACCGCGCCCGATTCCTTGGCCAGGTCGCCGTCTCGCCCGACGGCAAGCGCCTTGCTTGGCTCGAAGCCGGCCAAATTCGCGTCGCCCCCATCGGCAATCTCAGTCAAAGCCAGCTCGTCACTGCCGCCTCGCCCGGCCAGTCCTGCGACGCTTCCGATCTCGTCTGGTCGCCCGGCTCTGCCGCCCTCGCCTTCCTCTCCGATTGCGCCGATCCCGGCCGGCAACCCGATCTCTTTCTCTCTCCTCTCGACGGCAACCCTGCGCTCCGCATCGGCAATCTGAGCGGCTACGTCGATGCGCCCGCCTTCTCGCCCGATGGGAAGTTCATCGCCTTTCTCTACGTCGCGGGCGCTACTCGTCCCGCCGGCGCGCTCGCGGCCCAGGCCCTGCCCTCCGGCGTCGTCGGAGAAGATCATGTCGAGGTTCAGCGCGTCGCCATGGTTCCCGCCGGTGCGTCTCAGCCCGCCGTCCCCACATTCGCAACGCCTGCCAACCTTCACGTCTTCGAGTTCGATTGGTCGCCCGATTCCAAGGCCCTCGCCTACATCGCCGCCGACCCTCCCGGCGAAGACAACTGGTGGGTCGCCAAACTCTATACCCAGCCCATCGCGGTTGCCCCATCCACCACCAATCCGGGTGCCCCCGGTCCCTCGCTTTTGGGGACCGGGGATAGCGCGGCGCCCCCATCCACCACAACTGCGGTTGCCCCAGGTCCGGGGTCCCCACGGACAGGTCTTCGTCCGGGGGGTGGAGGTCTCGCTTCTGAGACCTGGGATAGGACAAAGCCGGCAGCCATCCTTTCCCCCTCCGAGGTCTCCGGCCCGCTCCACGGCCTGCAGATCGCCGTGCCCCGCTGGTCGCCCGACGGCCAATCCATCGCCTTCATCGGCGGCCTCATGAGCGATCAGGGCGTCACCGGCGGCGACGTCTGGGTCGTCTCTTCGCATGGCGGCCAGCCTCGCGACCTCACGCCCGGCCGTCCCGCGTCCGCCCAATGGATCACATGGGACGACAGTGAGTCCCTCTACGTCAGCGAGCTTTCCGGAGGCGACGAACGCTTGATTCGTCTGCAAATGGCCGCACCCGCGGGCGCCGCAACCGCTTTTAGCGAACCCGTCTTCACCATTCCCGGCGATATGGGCTCCAACCCATACGATCCCACACTCTCCGCCTCTTTTGATCGTTCGCTCTTCGTCTTTCAGGCCAGTTCATTCAGTACGCCGCCCGAAATCTTCGCTGCGCGTGCCAAGCCGGATCCATCCGCCCGCTCGGCAGACTCCTCACGCCTCTTCCAGCTCTCTCACTTCAACGACGGCGTCAAGCCGCCCTGGGGCGATTCTGTTTCGCTCTCCTGGACCAACGGCGCCTTCCACATGCAAGGCTGGCTGTTGCTGCCCAAAGACTTCGATCCCGCAAAGAAGTATCCGCTCCTCGTTGAAGTCCATGGTGGTCCTGCTTCTTCGGTCACATCGCGCTGGAATGGAGGCGCGGGCGGTTTCAGCGCCACGGCTTTTTCCGCCCTCGATTACTTCGTCCTCATGCCCAATCCCCGCGGCAGCTTTGGTCAGGGCGAAGCCTTCACCCAGGCCAATCGCAGGGACTTCGGCTACGGCGACCTCCAGGACATTCTGGCGGGCGTCGATACCGTCCTCGCCCGGTACCCTGTTGATCCCAACCGCATCGGTATCTTCGGCTGGAGCTACGGCGGTTTCATGACCATGTTCGCCGTCACTCAAACCCATCGCTTCCGTGCGGCGGTGGCCGGAGCGGGCATTTCGGACTGGCTGTCCTACTATGGCGAAAACTCCATCGACAGGTGGATGATTCCGTACTTCGGCGCCTCGGTTTATGACGACCCCGCGGTCTATGCGAAGAGTTCGGCCATCGCGTTCGTCAAACAGGTTGAAACTCCAACCCTCATTGTCGTTGGCGACCGCGATGGCGAATGCCCCTCGCCGCAGTCCTTCGAGTTCTGGCACGCACTGCGCGATCTCCATATTCCCACGCAGTTGGTCGTCTACCCCAACGAGGGCCACGGATTCACCGATCCTACAGACCGCCGCGACGTGGTCCAACGCGCAGTCGACTGGTTCGCCCGTTACTTGCCGCCTGGCTCCTGAGGCTGGTTCTTGCTCGCCATCCGGCTCCGCCTCAGTCTATTCAGCAGAGATTGGTTCAAGGCCCGTTCGCTGCCAGAGGCGGGCTCGTCCTGATACACTTTTTCTTGGAGTTTTCAGTGTGCGTTTTGCTCCTCCGGCCGCATGCGAGAGCGTGCCGCGGGAGGCTTGCGGCTCAGGTGCAACTCACCGGACGCGGGCCAAACCCGGTCATGTGCGACGGCGGCTATAGTTCATTCTTCTTTGTGTGGTTTTTGCGACCGTTCCGCATATCGACGGCGCGGGACGGGGAGGATTCATGCGGCGGTTCTTGACGCTTGTTTGTTTGCTTGGCCTGGCCGTTCCGGCCGGGATTTCCATCTCTGGTTGTACGCGCAATCCGGCAGGAAACTACTGCAACGGCCTGGGCTACGGTTTGAAGGACACCGACGTAGCCAACCTCACGCTGCAGCCGCAGATCGCCGGCATTTCCCTGGCCTACGGACAAACGATCCAAATTCAAACGCCGATCGCCACTACCTGCAAGGGCACCGCAACCGGAATTGCTTCCGGGACGCTTAGCTACGGCACCACCAACAATCAGTTGGCCGATATCTCTCCCACCGGCAATCTCTGCGCTGGCACCTGGAACCGGAACACGGGCGGCGGAATTGCCGACTATACGTATTGCTACTACCCCAATCCCCTACCGTCGAACGGCGGGTTGCCTTACAGCATCGCTTATCTTACGGCCACTGCCTCCTCGGTCACCTCCAACCCGGTCACAGTCTACGTGCATGCTCCGATTTCCAGCGTCAGCCTCGTCACCACTCCCAGCTCCGGATCTTCCTCTCAGGGTTGCTACTCACAGAACCAGCAGGCGCAGCTCGATGCCCAGGCTTGCTATGTGAGCAATGGCACGCAGTACGAACTCTGCGCGCCATCTTCCGTGACGGCTGCAAACTACGCATGTCCGGGCGGGCTGGCTCCCGGCACTACCTCGGTTCCGGAGTGCATTTCCTCCATCGGCACGCTCAACTTCTCGGTGGGTACATTCTCGGTGGCCTCCATCAACGCCACCACCAACGTCATTACCGCGGAACAGCCCGGCACCACGGTCATCACCGCAACCATCGCGCAATCGGCTTCTTCGGCCGGATATTTCTCCACATGCCCGCCCCGATCGATCAATGTCACTCTCGCCAACGGGAGCACCAAGGGCGTGGTGGCGCAAGGCGTCTCGCAGAATCTGACGACCACTGTCATCGATTCGCAGGGCAACCCGATTACCGGGCTTGCGCTCCTTTATCAATCCACCAACCCCATCGACATCAGGGCCACCGGCACCGGTTTCATCACCCCCTCTTTTCCCGGCGTGGCAACGGTAACCGCGATTTGCGAGCCGCCGACGTGCAATCCCGCACCCATCAACGAGTTCGGCTTGAACGGAACTGGCCTGTCGATCGCTTCCAACCCCGTCGATATCATCGTCCCCGGCGCCACCAGCGACTTTGCCTGGTTCGCGGCGCCCGGCCAGTCGCAATACTTTGCCTCGATGGAGCTGCTCACCGGCACGCCCGGTTCCACAGTGCGCCTGCCCTACGTACCCAACTCGATGGTCATGGATCAGACGGGAAATCATCTTTTCTTTGGCTCGCCCCGCGAGCTGATGATTTACTCGCCGAGCAGCAATAGCCTCACCAGGCAGGACGCTTCCGCTCCCGGAGTAGTGCTGGCCGCCGCTCCCAATGGCGCCGAAGTCGTCATCAACGATCAGATACGCGGCCTGTTCTACCTGTACAACAGCCTTTCCGGCCCAACCTCCTCGTTTGCAGGCATGGGAGCCGCCGCCGCCTGGACCCAGGATTCGAATACCGTGTATATCGTCGACAGCGCCGCGCTGGGCGGCAATCACACCAATACGCTCTACGTCTACAACAACGCCACAGGCTGGAGCACCTATAGTCTGAACGCTTCCGGCGGCGCGCAGAATCTGGCGATCACCGTTCCCGGCATAGGCGCCTATCTCGCCGGCGATCTAGCAACCGTCGCCCACACCTGGTGCCCCAGCGGCACGGTCGGCAATAACGCAACCGTTCAGTTCTATCCGCAGCCGGTGACCGATTCGGTCAACATTCCGACCAGCGTTCTGGGCGCCACGTCGGACGGGGAGCATATTCTCGGCGCGTCGCTCAACGGCACGAGCATTACGCTCGACGACATCGGCGTGAGCATTCCCCCGACGGCTCAATTTCCCGCGGCCGAATGCCCTGAGACCACAACAGGCGCGCCTCCCAATCAGGTGCAAACCATGGCTCCGCTCTCCACCAACCCCTCACTCAGCGGTTCGGTGAACCTGACCGGCGTGACCAACGCGACAACCATCAACCAGATCGTCACCGGCACTGCGCCGACCACGGCCTCAGTCACCACGGCCCCCCCCATCGCATTCGTCACCTACAACACGCCGAGCACTTCCACGACGGCAGCCACGCTCCCTTACTATCTGCCGCAATCGACCCCGGGCGTCACTGGCCCCGTGGGTTACGTCACCTTCGCCGACAGCACGTCGGCCACGCCGCCCACGGCGCCGCTGGCCGGCACATTCTCGCCCGATCACTCCATCTTTTTCGTTTCCACCGCGGGCGACAACGAGATCCACTTCATCAGCATTCCCACCAACTTGAGCACGTCGGCGCCTCCAACCGAGAACATCCAGCAGCATCCGCCCTACAGCCCCAATTTGCCGGCCTGCACGCCGGTCTCTGGGGGCGGCAACGACGCCGGCTGCCTCTATCCCACGGCGCCGGGCGCGAACACTGTGGTTCCCGCAACGGCCATCGCCGTATTGCCGCGCTCCGTGACATAAGCCACGCAGGGCACAGAAATACGGATGCTGAAACTGGAAACCGTACACCTGCAGGTATCAAACGCATGCGACATCCTCCACATTCCGTGGAGGATGTGTGCTTCTGAGCGTGGACGAAAAATCGTCGCATTGCGAACTCTTGAAAAACTCGACCTGCAGGTGCATGAAACGCTGGAAAATCTGACCTGCAGGTCTATGGATTTGAGCGAAACCGCCGGAATAAACGTTCACAGAACAGTTTTTGAAGCATTGCGGGTCGAGCTACGGCGCGGCCCCCGCAGGATAGAATCGACTCATGATTAAGGGCATCTCGTTTCTGCGTCCTGCGGGCAGCGCGGCAGCGTACGACCGGCTGTCCGGCTTTTTTGCCGCGCTGGGCTTCGCGCCCGGCAAAGGGTGGCAGGAAGAGGGATCGCGCGGCGCATCGTTTCTGGCTCCGCTCGGGAATCTCGAATTTGTGGATGGCAAGTTCCCGTCCACCGCCGACGTCCTTATCGAAGTTACGTCGCTCGACTCCATACATCAGGCGGCAGAAGCCTGGCTGCGCGCGCAGGGAGGCGCCGGGGCCGTCTCTTGCCTGTCGCCGATCGCTGAAACGCACTGGCGCTCGCGCCTGTTTACGGTCGAGCCTGAACCCGGCTTCCGTTTCAGTTTTTGGGCCTGGTCCGATCCCGTTAAAGGCAAGCCGGCGGCTCTCGAAGGCGATCTCTCCGCCGCCGGCATGAAGTTCGCCATTGTCGTATCGCGCTTCAACGCCGTTGTCACCGACCGCCTGCTCGATGGCGCTCTCGAGGTATTGCTGCGCAGCGGCGCTGACCGCTCGGACATTGAAATTGTCCGCGTTCCCGGCGCATGGGAGATTGCCGCCGCCGCTCGCGCCTGCGCAGCCGGCGGCCGCGTGGATGCCGTGGTCACACTGGGCTGCCTGCTGCGCGGCGAAACCGCCCACTTCGAGGTCATATATAACGAAGTGGCCCGCGGCATCGGCCAGTCGCAGCAGGAGACCGGCGTTCCTCACAGCTTCGGAGTGCTCACCTGCGACACTCTGGAGCAGGCCCTCAACCGCGCCGGCATCAAGGGCGGCAACAAGGGCTTCGAGGCCGCAGCGGCCGCCATCGAGATGGCCAGCCTGCGCCGCAAACTGCAGCAAGGCGGTTCCGCTTGACCAGCAGGCATCGACGCAAGTCCCGCGAACTCGCCATGCAGATGCTCTACCAGGCCGATGTTGGACAGCAGACCCCGGACGAGGTTCGCGCCACCTTCTGGAAGGCCGGCGATCTCGTCGAACCCGAAGTCAGCGCCTTTGCCGAAGAACTATTCCGCGTGGCCATTGCCGAGCAGCAGAAGATCGACGCGCTGATCGCCGAGCACTCCACGCACTGGCGACTGGGCCGCATGCCTGCCGTCGACCGCAATCTGCTGCGCATGGCCGTGGCGGAATTGATCGGCTTCCAATCCACGCCTTTTCCCGTTGTCATCAACGAAGCGCTCGAGATCGGCCGCCGCTACTGCGCTCCCGAGTCCATTAACTTCCTCAACGGCGTCCTGGATTCCATTGCGCGCAGCGTAATGGCAAAGTAGTGTTGCGAATCCGAAGTTGATGAAGGAACAACCGCAGATCCTTCGACTCCGTCCGCCGCGGCGGACTCCGCTCAGGATGACAATTTCCTATTGATACGAACTTTAGACTCAGGACAGTAGATGGGTTCTTCGCTCTACGCCAGCATCATCCCCAGCCGTCGCGCCCGCTTCAGTGTCCGTGCGGGGAGCGCGGGTTGAGGCTTGCCCGCCGCGAGCCCGATCCACAACTGGCCCACCGGCTTTGCGCCCAGCATCCGCGCTGCCAGGCGCAGCGCGCGAGCCGCTCCAGTCGCCATGGGGATGAAAAATCCCGGCATCCCCGCCGACGCCACCAGCACCGCCTTGCGCGGTTGCAGCTTGCTGCGCAAGGTGGGGCCATTTTGTCCCCACGGCCAGTAGACATAGCCCAGCAGCCGCTCGAGGAAGCGGCGGAAGAGCGCCGTCACGTTGTAATAATTCACCGGCGAAGCGAGTACGATCGCGTCAGCTGCCTCCACTGCGACAAGAATCTGCTCCAGGCCGTCGTGCTGCCTGCACCTGCCCCGCTTCTCGCCCGGCTCCTGTGTACACTGGCGGCAATTGGTGCAGAATTCGATGGGGCATTCGCTCAGGCGAATGGTTTGCGTCATTGCGCCCTTGGCCCGCGCGCCCTCCAGGACCGCTGCCACGGCGATCTCCGTCGCCCCGCCCCCGCGGTAACTGCCAACAATCGCCACCACCCGCGCGCTCACCTGTATCACCTGCCGCTTACAGGCGCAGATTAACCCGGCGCCGGCGCGCCGCGCCGTGACGCAGCACACGGGGAATAGCCGCATCGGTGCGACTTTCGCACCCGCTATAGCGAAACCGATCCTGCTATTCTTGATTCTGTGATTTCCCTTTACAGGCCCAGAGGCATTTTGGCGATGGCCCTGCTTCTGGCCTTCTCGCTGGCCGCCTGCCACAAGGAAGAGCAGGCCGTCGAGGGCGTGGCCAAGAATGCCGAAAAAGCCGAGCACCAGGCCCAGGCGCAGGCCACGGAGCGCGACCAGGAGCGCGCCCAGCTCGAACAGATTCCTTTACCTACCAAGAGCCTCTACACCGATATCCACGACCCCACCGAGTGGGCGAATCCGTTTCTCTCAGTCGGCGCCGACACGATCACGCTGCGCATCCTGCTGCCCGATGCGAATCCAAGCCCTGTGGGGCAGGGAACCATGCTTCGCCCTGAGGCCGCACGCCGCCAGGAGTTGCAGTTACGCCCTTCGGACCTGGATCAGGCCATCGTCGCCATTCCCGCCGGCGCATGGCGCTACGGCCGTGTGATCGCCGTCGCCGAATCGCCCTCCGCCGCGCCCAAGGACCGGCCCAAGGTCCGCCGCAACGTCGAAGCCGTCATCCAGCAGCTCAACGACCTCGGTGTGGTGGTGGAAGAGTGGCCGTCGCGCTGAACGCCGCAAAGGCCTGAGGAGGGCAAACGCGCTCACGCACCGCGCACTTTTTCATTTGCAAACAGCTCCCATCGGGCCCCGGCAGGCCGGGAATCGCCCCTTTATCGAGCGATTGGGTAGTGGGTCAGTTTGGAGAAGCATCCCTCAGAGGCTAAAGCCCCGATTCATTTGGCGAGATTTACGGCACCCTTCGGCAAGCTCAGAGCAGGCTTTAAACAGCTTGCGGAAAAAGGCGTCGTTCCCGACCGAGTTCGCCAGAATCATCCCTCAGGGGCTGAAGCCCTCAGTGATTTGGCGGCCCTTACGGCCTGACTGAAGTCATGCCCTTTTACAAAACTCCTCCCTCGACGAGTTTTTCCGCGGCCTGTGAAGTCGCGCCCTTTCAAAACACATCCAAACTGACCCACTACTAGCGCTCGCGACCCAGTCCGCGCGATGCTATCCTTGCGTCAAATGTCCGAACGGGCTGAACAGAATCTGCGCAGAACCGTCGAAGTCTCGCTTCTTTTGGCCGCAGCCGCCAGCCTGATTCTTTGGCTAGTCCGTATCTATAACGCGATCTCCGCCGCCACCCCTTACCTGCTGGCGACAACCGGCTATGAGTGGGAAGATCTATTTTCCATCTGGAAATTCACCCAGCACCAGGCGGTGTACGCCGACCCTCATCGCATCCCGTTTGCGGTAAGCTCTTACAACTGGGCCTACTACTACTTCTATGGATCGATCACCAACGCCTGGTTGCATTGGCTGCATCTGGACGCCGCCTCGATTGCGACCATCGGGCGGCTCATCAGCCTTGTTTTTACGCTGATCACCGGCGGCATCTTCTGGCTGATCTGGCGGGATTACAGGAAGGCGGGCTTCTTTGCGAATCCGCGCGTTGCCTGGGCGTGGATTCTCATCGCCACCTTCAGCCCGCTCGCCGGCTACTGGTCGTTCACGGTTCGCCCCGATACCGGCGCCCTGGCCTTTGAAGCTGCCGGCCTGTATGTGATTTTGCGCTGCCTGCGGAAACAGGACGATCGCCTCATCTTCTTAGCGGCGCTGCTTTTCTATGCTGCATGGGCCTTCAAGCAGTCTTCCGTCACCCTGCTCGCAGGGTCGGCCCTGTCTCTCTTCTTGCTCAAGCGTTGGCTGGCGTTTCTTACCCTGGGCGCCATTTGGTGGCTTTCGGTCATGGTCACGCTGTTTGCGGGCGGGCCCGTCTATCGGGAGAATGTTCTGTTTTCCCAACTGCACCTGCCCATGCAGGTTTCACTCGGACTGACGAATGCATTGCGTGCGGAATGCAAGAATCCCTTCCTGTGGTTGTGCATCGTTGCAGTCCTTTCCTTGTCGTGGAGAAACTTCCGCACCCTTGCATCCAGGCCAGCCGAAATGGCCGTCACGCTGGTGGTTCTGTTTTCTGTCTGCTTTGCCCTGGTCACGTCGTGCAAAGTGGGCGCGAACGACAACTACTACATTCCCGCCGCGTGGGCCGTAATGCTGGCATTCGCGCTGGTGGCGGAACGGATGCATTCGCGGTGGATTGCAGTGGGCCTTGCCGTTTGTTCCTGGCTTATGGCCGGCGCTATCGCCCTCAGCCCCACGGGATACACCTTCAATTACGATTTCCGGTATCAGGATTCCACCTATCGCATCGCGAAGATCGTGGCGGAAAAGCTACACCACTTGCCAGCTCCGGTCTTTGCCGTCGAGCCCTACGCCAATATGCCCTGGGTGCAGCCGGCTGCGCCTCACTTTGTGGTGGCCGATACCTACTACTATGACCGGAAAGCCGGAGTTCCTGTAGAAGACGGCGGATGGGAGAACATGGCCGCCGAAGGATATTTCGGAACCCTGGTTTTTGACCAAAACTACAACCCTCCGCCGCAGATGGTGCAGAAATATGAGTTGGTGGATGAATATAAGGATGAGTTCGTGGATCTTAAGTTTTATCGCCGCATCGGCGCAAACAACCCCTAGTTCTTGACCGGGAAGCTCCAGGCTGGGTTCGGCCGTTTCTTGCGGGAGATGTTCACGGGGCGGACAATAGAGAGAGATGGGTGCTATCCGCGCTTCCTTGAAGACGGCCGGGCCGGGAGCGGCCAACCGCGGAAGATATGGCCTCCAGCCGGGGTGCGGTGGATGACCTGCGCCGCCACGGCAGCACAACCAAACCGCAGCCGTAGGCCAGTTGCGGTAAACTGGACAGGTTTGGTAGTCTCAGGCATCTTTCAAGCGCAGTACCAAGAGGAGGTTTCATCATGGCAGAGGAAAGCAATTCCTACGGCTTGGCCTGGTTTCTGGCCGGATTAGGTATTGGAGCACTTGTCGGCATTCTCTACGCACCGAAAAGCGGCCGTGAGACGCGCGAGGACATCGCCGCCGGAGCCCGCGAGGGCGCCGGGTATCTCCGCGACCGCACCCGCGAAGCTGCGGAGAACGTGAGCACGATCGTCGACAAAAGCAAGGAGCATGTAAGCGCCTTCGTTGACAAGAGCAAGGACCAGGTGAGCGGATACGTCGATCGTGGGCGCGCGCAGTGGGAAGAATTTGTGGAGCGGGGCAAGAATCTCGTCGCCGACCAGACCAGCCGTGTTTCTGCGGCTGTTGAAGCCGGCCGTCAGGCGTATAGTTCCGCCACCGGCGCGCCCGAACCCCCCGAGCCCGAAACTCACGAGTATTGAGAGCCGGCTGTTCCCACCAGATCTGTACCTGGCGCCGGGCCTCTTCGCCCCTTCCGGCGCTGAATGCGTGGGCGATCGAATGGAGCTCCCGCACCGGCTACGGGGCCCATGGCGCTCCGTCCAACCGAGGAGCATGTTTCACCGATTCGCTGCAAGTCCGCAGAGTTTCTGCGCGGGATGATCACCATGAAGATCGACAATCAGACCATTCAGCTCGCCTTGATCGCCCTGGTCGCGCTGGCCATGCTGGTCCAGGCAATCGTGCTTCTGGCGGCCTTTGTCGCCATGCGCAAAGCGGCACGCTCCATTAACGACAAGCTCGAGGAAATCCGCTCCGCGGTGATGCCGCTTGTAGAGAGAACCCGCGAGCTGGTTACGCGGCTGTCGCCGAAGATCGAAACAACCGCAGACGACGTGGCCGCCCTCGCCCATTCCCTGCGCGTGCAGACCACCGATGTGCAGTACGCGGCTAGCGAGATCATCGCGCGCGCAAGGGCCCAAGCCAGCCGGATCGACGCCCTGTTGTCCAATGTTCTCGACGCAGTTGAGCGCACCGGCGGCGTCCTGGCCGATGCCGTCAACAAGCCGCTTCGGCAGCTTTCCGCCATCCTGGCCTCGGTAAAAGCGGCGATTGAATCGCTGCGCCAGTACGAGCCTGCGCCACGCTCGGGCGAGGACCGGATGACCGGCGACCACGATATGTTTATTTAGGCCGGCATGCTTACACGACGGGGCCGGCGGCCGCGGCCGGGCCGGATCAAAAGCAGGTGAGGAATGCGCGCGCTGGATCCTGCGCACATCGCGGCAAATGACATCTACAAACTCATGACTGGCATGATTGTGCCGCGGCCCATCGCCTTCGTCTCCACCGCCGACGCGGCAGGCATAAGAAACCTTGCGCCCTTCAGCTACTTCACCGCATGCAGTTCCGACCCGCCGGTCGTGTGTTTCTGCACTTCCGTCCGCTCCGCGCCGCGGCCCTACAAGGACACGCTCGAAAACGTCAAGGCCACCGGCGAGTTCGTCGTCAACATCGTCTCTGAGGATTTTGCCGCGCAAATGAACATGTGCTCGGCCGAAGCGCCGCCCGAGGTGGACGAATTTGAGATCTCCGGCCTGACGCCGCTGGCCAGCGATCTCGTCAAGCCGCCCCGTGTGGCCGAAAGCAAGGTGCAAATGGAGTGCCGTCTGCGCCAGATTGTACTCGTCAGCGACAAGCCCGGCGGCGGCATCCTTGTGCTCGGCGAGGTCCTGCGCTTCCACGTGCTGGAGTCGTTGCTCGACGGCTATACGATCGATCCGGACAAGCTGAACGCCATCGGCCGCATGGGCGGGCCGACGTATGTGCGCACCCACGACCGCTTCGAGATGCCGAGGCCGAAGTAGGCAACCTCACACAATCCATCCGCCGCCCACCACCTCATCGCCCGAGTAAAACACAGCGGCCTGCCCCGGCGTGACCGCGCGCTGCGGCTCGTCGAAGGCGGCGATGACTTCGGCTGCGGACACCGGCTCCAGCGTGGCCCAGGCGGGCTCGTGGCGATGGCGGATCTTTACACGCACGCGCATGGATCCGGTCAGCTCCGCGATGCCGATCCAGTTGAGCTGACGGGCGCGCAGCGTGCGCGAGGCCAGCTCTGCATCCGCGCCGACGGTGACGCGATGGCTTGCCGGGTCGATATTGAGCACGTAGAGCGGCGACGGACCCGAAGGCCGCATTGTTCCGCCCAACCCCTTGCGCTGGCCGACGGTGAAGTTGAAGATGCCCTCGTGCCGGCCGACTACAGCGCCGTTCGCGGTCACCAGCTCGCCTGCAGCCTCCGGCATCGCCTCGCCCTGCTCCTCGAGATAGGCCGTCAGAAACCGCTTGTAGTCGCCTCCGGGAATAAAGCAGATCTCCTGCGAATCGGGCTTCTCGGCGAGCTTCAATCCGTGCCGCCGCGCCGCTTCCCGCACCTCCGGCTTGGTCATGTGCCCGAGCGGGAACAGCGTGTGCGCCAACTGCTCCTGCGTCAGGCCGAAGAGAAAATAAGTCTGATCCTTGGCCAAGTCAGCCGGCCGCTTCAAAATCCACCGCCCGCGCTGCTCGTCGTACTCGTTCACCGCGTAGTGTCCCGTGGCGATGCGCTCGGCCCCGATGCTGCGCGCGGTCTTGAGCAGTTGATCGAACTTCAAGTGGTTGTTGCAGAGAGAGCAGGGAATCGGCGTGCGCCCCGCGAGATACTCCGCGACAAACGGCCGCACTACGTCACGCTCGAAGCGCTCTTCCTGATTGACCACGTAGTAGGGAATGCCCAGGTGCTCGGCCACGCGCCGCGCGTCGTACACATCGTCGAGCGAGCAGCAACGTCCCGCCTTCGGCGCATCTGGAATTCCATGCTTGCCGGCGAGGCGCGTCTGATCCCAAAGCTGCAGCGTAAGGCCGACAACGGTTTCGCCGGAGCGGGCGAGGATCGCTGCTGCCGTCGAGGAGTCAACCCCTCCGGACATGGCGACCGCGATGGTGGCTCCAATAGGCATGACCTTATCGTCTTGAAGATACTCCCAGTACGGGGAGTGGTGCTGTCGAAAGTCGAAAGCGATTATCTCCCATCGGTTCGAGCAGCAATTCTGGAGGCCGGAAAGCGGGCCATGGCGCTAGTCCGTGGCGTCTGAGCCAATCCCCAATTTCGGCACCACGGATTTCCGGACACTTCCTCCAAAACCCAGGTGACAGTTCAAAGACTTGAACCTTTCCGTCCATTTCTATTTCGACTGTCCTCCAGTCCCTTTTGAAGAATTGAGTTGCATTGGCAGCGCCAACTCTCACACCGTACGACCCGCCTTTCCACCCTTTGGCGTTCACCAGCTCCCCCTTTCAGCCATAAATGCTTCAATTCTCAGAGACTCGATCTTCTGCTCTAGCAGCAGAATCATATAAGGTAAACTACGGCCGACCCCATCCAACAGGTAATAGCGAGCCGAAGGATTTGAATCCATTTCGCTATGCTCTGCCGAGCAGATTGCTAACCTGTTTGCACCCTGTAACGCCAGCTCAGCACGCTCCAAGCTCTCGTAATAGGCCCTTTGCTTCACGTGGCAACAAGCGAGTGAAATGTAGTTCATAGCCTTCGCTCGCTGAGCGACTCGCAACAGAGTTCTGTAATCTGGCCCGTCGTTTTGCACTAGACCGTTGCCCTTGGTCCAATCGGACTCTAGGAAAACCAGCTTCTCCAAATCCGCGGGGTCAAGCTCGACTATGTGCCAACGCGTTGAGTCGTTGAACCAGTTCCGAACCTTTCCCGAATGGCGTTCACGCATTACCGAAAGCTTCTCTGCATCTGCATTGGGAACCGGCCGCGTATCTCCGCTAAGAGCCGCGCGTCGGAGAAACCACGCAGCATACTCCAATTCCGAACTGGGTCTTACCAATCTCATCAGGCAAAATCTCAGGAGTAAACGGACAGTACTGCGATCTCAATCATCCCAGCGTGCCTGCCTCGGCAGGTGCAAGCGCGCGAAGTCGACCCACCGCTTGGGGAACCACGCGCAACACGTGGTCCACATCCGCATCGGTGGCCGTCCTCAGCAGGCTGAAGCGCAGGCTCGCCCGCGCCGCATTCTTGTCGAGCCCCATGGCCATCAACACGTGGCTCGGCTCGGTCGCTCCCGAGTGGCACGCCGACCCTCCGCTCACCGCTACGCCCTTCAGGTCGAGCGCAATCACCAGCGCCTCGCCCTCCACCTGTTCGAAGCGGATGTTCGTCGTATTGGCCGCACGCGGCGCACCCTCTCCATTCACGCCGGTGCCGGGAATCGCGAGGATTCCCGCCTCCAGCCGGTCGCGCAGCCGGGCGACCCGTTCCATCGTCCCGTCGTCCAGGCTCTCCGTGGCCAGTTCGACGGCCTTGCCGAGGCCCACGATGCCGGGTACGTTCTCGGTACCCGCGCGCCGCCGCCGCTCGTGACTTCCGCCCACAACGAGCGGCTCCAGCGGCGTTCCCCGCCGAACGTACATCGCGCCCACGCCCTTGGGTCCGTATATCTTGTGCGCACTGATCGTGCACAAGTGGCACCCGAAGCGTCGCACGTCGAACTCGACCTTACCTGCGCCCTGCACGGCGTCAATATGGAAGAAAGCGCCAGCCTCCGCGGCAATCTTCCCTACCTCCTCAACGGGTTGCAGCACACCGGTCTCGTTGTTGGCCAGCATCACGCTGATCAGCCGCGTTTGGGGCCGGACGGCGCGGCGCATCTCCCCGGGATCGATCAGCCCATTTGCCTGGGGCGCAACGAACGTCACGTCTACGCCGCGCTCCGCCACACGTTCCGCCGCGCGCAGCACTGCCGAGTGCTCAATCGACGTGGTAATGAAGCGATCGCCCGCGCGCAGCAGGCCGAAGATAGCCGTGTTGTCCCCCTCCGTGCCGCCGGAGTTGAACACCACCTCCGCCTCGCGGCAATGGAAGAAGCGCGCCAGGATCTCGCGCGTCCCGTCCACGGCCTTGCGCGCCTGCTGCCCTTGCAGGTGAATCGACGACGCGTTCCCGAACTCGTCCATCCAATACGGGCGCATCGCTTCCATCACCTCCGGCAACAGAGGCGTGGTGGCGTTGGCATCGCAATACACCCGTCGCATCAGGAATCGCCCCCTATTTGAATTGTACGAACAATCGCCTTGCGTCGCGAGCTGCTCACGGGCTGCACGAGTGCCGCCGAAACCGTTAGAATGCGAGAAGTGAGATTCCAGATTTTGCGGAACTTCCGCATATGATTGAGATTCCAAGCGAGACTTCGTCCGCTCGTTCGCCGGGAAATCCCCGCATTCTCATCGTGGGCAACGCGGGGCAACTCGGGCGCGAGCTGGAGCGCACCTTTACCGGCTTCGGAACCATCATTGCCGTGGATCGCGAATCCGTCGATCTCGGGGATTCCGATCAAACCCGTGCTCTCGTCCGCCGCTCCGCGCCCGATATCATCCTCAACGCCGCCGCCTACACAGCCGTGGATCGCGCCGAGACGGATTCGGCCCTCGCCCACGCCATCAACGCGCGCGCACCCCGCATCCTCGCCGAAGAGGCCTGTCTGCGCAAAGCCCTCTTCGTACACTACTCCACCGACTACGTCTTCGATGGCAGCAAGCCGGGCCCATGGATCGAAAGCGACGCGCCGAATCCCCTGAACGTCTACGGAGCCAGCAAGCTGGCGGGCGAACAAGCTCTCCAGAATACCTGCGGCAATCACCTCATCTTTCGCACCAGTTGGATCTATGGCCCGCACGGCAACAACTTCCTGCTGACCGTGCTGCGCCTGGCGCGCGAACGCGACCGGCTCTCCATCGTTACGGACCAGATTGGCGCGCCCACCAGCTCCATTGAGCTCGCCCGCGCCACCTACACCATCGTCACCGGCTGCCTTGCCGGCCACTTCGGCCCGCCTCAGGACTGGTGCGGCCTCTACCACATGACCTGCGCCGGCTCCGTCTCCTGGTTCGGTTTTGCCCAAGCCATCTTTGCCCGCGCCGCCGGGCTGCTTGAGGTCAAGGCGCCCGAGCTCATCCCCGTCGCCACCAGGGACTATCCCGCCCGTGCGGTGCGCCCGCGCAACTCCGTTCTCTCCAACGCCAAGCTCCACGCCCGCTTCGGAGTCCAGCTCCGGCTGTGGGAATCCGCCCTTGATGAAGCGCTTCAAGCCCTCAAGGCTGAAGGCTGAAAGCAACCACATGCTTTGTGATCCCCGTCCTATCGCGCCGCCCTCGCCGGCCTGTAGGATGTCCTGTTTCCTGAAAGCTGAGGTGTTTTCATGACCTGCAAAACCTCCCGCCGCAATTTCCTCTCGGCCGGCATCTCGGCTGGCCTGCTTGCTCCACTAGCCGGGGCAACGCCCGCCATCGGCGCCCTAAACCCCGCTGAAGACAAGGCTCTTACAGGCTCCGCCGTCAAGCTCAGCTACAGGACCCTCGGCCGCACAGGCCTTAGAGTCACCACCGTCGGCTTTGGATGCATGATCACCTCCGATCCCAGCGTGATCACGCGCGCCGCCGACCTTGGCATCAACTACTTCGACACCGCGCGCGAATACCAGAACGGCAACAACGAGCGCATGGTGGGTGCGGCTCTTGGGGCCAAGCGCAAACAGGTCGTTCTTTCCACAAAGACGGAGGCGCCGGATAAAGCAGGCATGATGGGGCATCTTGAGCGGAGCCTGCGCGAGCTCAAAACCGACTACATCGACATCTGGTATCTCCACGGCCGCAGCGGCCCGGCCGACATCTCTGACGAGCACATAGAAGTCCAGCAGCTCGCCAGGCAGCAGGGCAAGGTTCGCTTTATTGGCGTCAGCACGCACGGCAGCCAGCCGCAGCTCATCCCCTGGATGATCCAGAAGCGTGTCTTCGACGTCGTCCTGGCTGCCTACAACTTTTCCATGGACGCGACAATGGACGAGGCCATCGCCGCCGCCGCCAAAGCAGGCCTCGGCGTAGTCGCCATGAAGGTGATGGCTGGCGGATTCCAGAGCCATGGGCCCGGCGATCCTCTCGCCGATAAGCTCGCCCGGCCCGGCGCGCTTCTTGCTGCGCTCAAATGGGTGGTCAGGAACCCCGCCGTCGCCACCACCATTCCCAGCATCACCGATATGGATCAGCTCGACGAAAACCTCAAGGCCATGGCGGAGCCCTATTCACAAACCGACGCCAAAACCCTCGCCGCGCACCTGGAGCAGATTCGCCCGCTTTACTGCCGCATGTGCGGCCAGTGCGACGGCGCCTGTCAAAAGGGCCTGCCCATCGCCGATGTTCTCCGCTGCCTGGCCTATGCGGAGGGCTACGGGCAGTTTGCGCTCGGGCGCGAACGCTATCTCAAGCTCGTTCGGGCGCAAACCGCGCGCTGCGGCGATTGTGCTTCCTGCACCGTCAATTGCCCGCACGGCGTCCATGTGGCGAAACGCATGGCCCGCGCCCAGGAACTCTTCGCATGAAACACGCCGCGCTGCTGCTCGCGCTCACCGCCGGCGCCGCCGGTGCGCAGGAGTTCCTCGATTGCCATTCCGTTCCTGGCTGGGAACAAGCCGGCGCAATGCGCCAATACGGCTCCGGCAATCTCTACGAATCTAAGGACGGCGGCGCCGAGGGTTACCTCATCTTCGGTTTTGTCCGTATGAGCACGATGGACTGCAAGTCAGGCGCCAACATGCTCACCATCGATGTCTCCGAGATGACCGGCGCCGAAGCGGCGTATGGCATCTTTGCGGCCAACCTCGACCCAACCCAACCCACAACGCAGATCGGAATGGGCGGCCAGATCCAGGCGCAGAGCGCCAGCTTCGCCAAGGGCAAATACTACGTCGAGATCGTGGAAACTGCGGCCAACTCCGATGCGGACGACTCCGCTACGATGCGCGCCTTCGCCGGCGCCGTGGAAGTGCGCCTTCAGGGGCGCGTGGATCCACCGGCGCAGGTGCTCTGGTTCCCGCCGGGCAATGTCGCGCCCATTCGCATGGTTCCCGAGAGCGTTTTGGGCCTGCGCGAGCTCAAGCGCGGATACGTGGCCAACTACTCCGCGGGCCAGGCCTTCATTGTCCTTGAGGACACGCCGGACTCCGCGGCTCTCATGCTCAAGGCCCTGAGCGCGCGCTTTCCCGGGGCGACGCCCGCGCCCGTGGGCGACGAGGCCTTTCAGGCCCATGCGCAATATCTCGGCGGACTTTGCATTTTACGCAAGGGACGCGTGCTGGCCGGCTACGTAAACCTGCCCACTCCGCGGCAGGCCGCCGCTCAGGCAGCCGCACTGGCCGCCCGCATCCCGTGAGCTATCGAGACTCACTTACCCGGCGCTTCCGCGCGAATACATTTCCAGCAGCGTGCGCGCGGCGCGGAACGATGTCGTCCGGCCCTCGGCCACATCGTGCTCCAGCGCCAGCATGCGGCTGCGCACCGAAGGATGCGCGTCGAACCGCTGGCGCAGCGACTGATCGATCATCTCGTGCAGCCATCGCCGCTGCTGCTCGCGCCGGCTTGCAGCAAACCAGCCGTTGGCTTGCGTGAGCGCCGCATACTCCTGTACGCACTTCCACAGATCGCCGATCCCGGCGCCGGTGAGCGCCGAGCAGGTAACCGCGCGCGGCGTCCATCCCGATTCCGCGGCGGGAAAGAAATGCAGCGCATTTTGCGCCTCGGCGCGCGCACGCTCCGCGGCGTCCACGTTCGCGCCATCGGCCTTGTTGACGGCCACGAGATCGGCCAGCTCCATCACGCCCCGCTTGATCCCCTGCAGGTCGTCGCCTGCGCCGGCCAGCGCGATGAGCAGAAAGAAGTCCACCATCTCGTGCACCGCGGTCTCCGACTGACCCACGCCGATCGTCTCCACGAGAATGTTCCGGTATCCCGCCGCTTCACACAGCAGCATCGCTTCGCGCGTCCGCTGCGCCACACCTCCGGCGATTCCACGGGAAGGCGACGGCCGGATAAACGCCATCTCGCTGGCCGCAAGCGAGGTCATGCGCGTCTTGTCGCCGAGGATACTTCCGCCGGAGATCCGGCTGCTGGGATCGATCGCCAGCACCGCGACCTTCTGCTTGTGTTCCGCGATCAGATACCCGCCCAGCGCCTCAATCAAGGTGCTCTTGCCCGCACCGGGCACTCCAGTGATGCCGACGCGAATCGAGTCGCCGCTGTGCGGCAGGCAATCTTCCACGATTTGTTCGGCTAACTCGCGGTCTGCTTCGCGCCCGCTCTCGACCAGCGTAACGGCGCGCGCCAGCACCGCGCGGTCGCCGCGCAGAATTCCGTCGAGAACCTCCTCGCGCGAAAGCGGCCTGCGCTTCCTGGCCACGCGCGGAGCTTTCGGTATTCCCGACCCAGGAACTTCCCGCAACGCGCTCTTCATCGCTTCCACTCTATCCCGTCACGGCGGCGCTCAGCATCTGCAAAATCTTCTGCGCCGCTACAGGCGTCACTGTGCCCGGCCCGTAAATCCCCGCCACGCCGGCGTCGTACAGGAACTTATGGTCCTGCGGCGGAATCACGCCGCCGACCACCACCAGAATGTCGTCGCGGCCCAAGACGCGCAGTTCTTCAATCAGCTGCGGCACCAGCGTCTTGTGCCCCGCGGCCAGGCTCGACACGCCAACCACATGCACGTCGCTATCCATGGCGAAGCGCGCCACCTCGCGCGGTGTCTGGAACAGCGGGCCGATATCCACGTCGAATCCGATATCCGCAAAGGCTGTCGCGATTACTTTGGCCCCGCGGTCGTGGCCATCCTGCCCCATCTTGGCCACCAGAATCCGCGGCCGCCGTCCCTCATCGCGCTCGAATTCCCGCACCATCCGCCGCGCTTTTTTGAATTCTTCACCGTCCGCGCTGGCCGCGGAGTAGACGCCGGCGATGGTGCGCGTCGTGGCTTCGTACCGTCCCCAGACCCTTTCGAGAGCCATGGAAATCTCGCCCAGGGTGGCGCACTTCCGCGCCGCCTCCACCGCGCATTCCAGCAGATTCCCCTCGCCCTTTGCCGCGCACCGTTCCAGCCGCTCCAGCGTTTCGCGCACCGCGTTTCCATCCCGCTCGCGCTTCAACTGCTCGAGGCGCTTGACCTGCGCGCGGCGTACGGCGTCATTGTCGATATCGAGCACGGGAATCTCAGGCTCATTGGGCGCGGGATAAGCATTCACGCCTACAATCGCGTCGCGCCCCGAATCGATTCCCGCCTGGCGGCGCGCCGATGCCTCTTCAATCCGCATCTTTGGCAGACCGGTCTCAATGGCTTTGGCCATTCCGCCCAGGCCCTCAACCTCCTGGATCAGCGCCCACGCGGCGTGCATCAGCTCATGGGTCAGCCGCTCCACGTAGTACGATCCTGCCCAGGGATCGACGACGTGCCTGATTGCCGTTTCTTCGTGCAGGTAAATCTGGGTGTTGCGCGCGATGCGCGCCGAAAAATCCGTAGGCAGCGCCAACGCCTCGTCCAGAGCGTTGGTGTGCAGCGATTGTGTGTGCCCGAAGACCGCGGCCAGCGCTTCCACACACGTCCGCACCACGTTGTTGTACGGATCCTGCGCCGTCAGGCTCCATCCCGAGGTCTGTGAGTGCGCCCGCAGCGCCAGCGATTTGGGGTTCTTCGCGCCAAAGCCTTTCACCAGCCTGGCCCACAGCATGCGCGCGGCCCGCATCTTGGCAATCTCCATGAAATGGTTCATGCCCACGCCCCAGAAGAATGAGATCCGGGGCGCGAACTCATCCACGTCGAGTCCGGCGCCAACGCCCGCGCGCAGGTATTCCACGCCGTCGGCAAGCGTGTACGCCAGTTCCAGATCCGCCGTGGCGCCAGCCTCCTGCATGTGATAGCCGCTTACGCTGATGCAGTTGAACCCGGGCATTTTCGCCGCGCAGTAACGGAAGATGTCGCCGATAATCCGCATCGAACCAGGGGGCGGATAAATGTACGTATTGCGGACCATGAACTCCTTAAGGATGTCGTTCTGGATGGTCCCGCTCAACAGCTCCGGCGCTACGCCCTGCTCCTCGGCAGCGACAATATAAAACGCCATGATGGGCAGCACCGCGCCGTTCATGGTCATCGACACCGACATCTGCTCCAGCGGAATGCGGCGGAACAGAATCTTCATGTCGAGGATCGAGTCGATGGCCACGCCGGCCTTGCCCACGTCACCCGCCACGCGCTCGTGGTCCGAGTCGTAGCCGCGGTGCGTGGCCAGATCGAAGGCCACGGAAAGCCCGCGCTGCCCCGCGGCCAGGTTACGGCGATAAAACGCATTCGATTCCTCCGCCGTCGAGAAACCGGCGTACTGGCGGATCGTCCAGGGCCGCGTTATATACATGGTCGTGTACGGCCCGCGCAGATAGGGCGGAATGCCCGCCGCGTATTTCAGGTGTTCCAACCCCGCCAGATCATCGCGCGTGTAAAAACTTTTCAGCGCGATGAGCTCCGGCGAGCGCCACTCTTGGGCCCGCTGCCGCGCCGCAACTCCCGCGGACGCGGGCTTCCAATCGATCCTTAAAAAGTCTGGACGCATCGTTAGTCCTTCATGCCAAGCTGTTCCTGCCACCCGGTCAAAACTTCCACCGGATGGCTGCTCGCGTGCACAAAGCCGGCAATCCCCACAGCCATCAGCTCCGCGGCATTCTCAGGCCGGCCTGCCACGATCACCGGCGTCGAGCGGTCAAGCGCTTTCAGCTTGGGCATCAGCTTCGCGGCAAGCGCGGCATACTCCGCGTCCGAGCTGCACAGCACGATCAGGTCACCCTCCGCAGAGGCTATGTCGGCGGCCTTCCAGAACCGCCGCGCCGCAATCTCGAATCCCGCGCAGGCAAAAAAGTTCGCCGCGAAGTTGGCGCGCGCCATGTGCATCTTCACGTCGCCAATCTCTGCGAGAAGAACCCGCGGCGTCTTGCCTCCCGCGGCCACGTGCCGCTCGGTGCGCAGGCGCAGTTCCTCGTAGATCCGTGCCCCGCGTCTCGCCCGGCTCACGCGCTCGCTGTCGATGCGCTCCAGCGCCCGTTCCGCCGGGTTGGCATACTGATTCGTTCCCGTGAGCACGCGTCTGCGCGTCGCCACGGCCTGCTCTCGCGCGGCCAAGCTCCGCTCCAACGCCTGCACGATCGCTCCCTCCGCCTGCGCCTTGCGGTAGCCGCCCTGCGCTTCGATCTGCTGCATGCGCTTCCAGCTCTCGCGCGCCAGAAAATCGGTTAAGGCCTCCACGTAATAGGACCCGCCGGCGGTATCGGCCACGCGCCCCAGCCACGCTTCGTGCTTCAGCAGGAGTTGCGTGTTCCGCGCCAGGCGGCGGCTCGCCTCATCGGGCTGCCGGTAGCACGCATCGAAGGGAGCAACGATTACCGCATCCGCGCCGCCCAGCACCGCGGCCATGGCTTCCGTGGTAGAGCGCAAAATGTTCACGTGCGGATCGTAGACGGTCTTGTTCCAACGGGAGGTGCGCGCTGCGATGCGCGCGCGCGCACCGGCGTGCGAGCCCCCAAAGCTCTTCACCGCCTGCGCCCACACCATGCGAAACGCGCGCAGCTTGGCAATTTGAAAGAAGTAGTTCGAGCCGATGGCAAAGCTGAATTCGATCGCCGCCGCCGCGCCATCCACCGCGGCCCCGCGCTCCTCGATCGCCGCCAGAAAATCCACGCCGGCTGCAAGGGCGAATCCCACCTCTTCGACGGCGGTCCCTCCCGCTTCCTCAAAGGCCTCGCCATGGATGGTGAACGGCACGAATCCGGCCGGCGCGGCGTGAATCGCATCCGCCGCAAACTCCACACTCTCCAGAGCATCGCACCCGGTTGAAATCCCCGCCGCGCGCGGCCGTTTGCCGAGTTGTTCAAGCAACAGGCGAATCAGCCGCTCATCGCCGCGCTCAAAGTGCACCTGGACTTCGTCCAGGTTTGCCAGCAGCGAACTGAGTTCGCCGCTGCTCCTGACCAAAAAGCCGCTGAACGCAATTCCCTCGGCGCCTGCCGCGACCGCCGCGAACGCTGCTCGATTCGCCTCCTCTGCATTCGACGCGTCAATCTCTTCGCGAATCTGCCAGTCGCCGGTCGCGCGCGCCCCCCGCCGGTAGGGAAACTCGCCGGGCGCCGCGTTGAGGAATGCCAGCTCCTTCAAATCCTCGGCGCGATAGTAGGGCTTTACCGCCAGTCCCTCGTCGCTGCGCCAAATCAATTTCTTCTCGTAATCGGCGCCCTTCAGGTCCCGCGCAATTGCCGCTTCCCACGCTGCTGTACTGACCGGGGGAAACCCCTCAAGCAAATGTTCCGTCGCCATCGCCTCTCACTTGCCCTCAGAGTCTTCCACTATCTCGATGAGAAACCCAAATGCAGCGGCGGCCCGCGACTTGGGGTGCACAAAAAACACCGTCGTTCCACGGGAGCCCTTGCGCGGAGCCTCGTCGATCAAGTGGAATCCATCGGCCCGCATGGCGTCAAACGCCCGCCGCGCGTCGTCCACACGGAACGCCACATGCGCCAAACCGCCGCGTCCGCCGTTATTGTCGATCAGCTTCTGTACCGGAGATTCCGGCGAAAGAGGCTCCAGCAACTGGATCAGGTTTGGCCCCTCGCCTATCCGGAGCAGAGCCTCGCGCACCTGATCCGTGCCCCGCACCTCCTCGCGATGAATCTCTCTGAAGCCTAGCAACTCGTAGGCCTTCACCTGGCTGTCCAGTTCACCCGCCTTTACCGCGATAGCCACGTGATCGACAAACTTGATCCCGGGAACTTTCCTCAACCCCTCCTGTACATCGCTCATCTTAACCTTTCGATCCATGCACTGCGCCGGCCCGCCGCGCAAATTGTCACTCAAGCTCCATCAGCACCTGGTTCAGCTTTACGGAACCGCCCGGCGCCACGTTCACGCTTTTCACCGTTCCCGCGCGGGGCGCCGTCACATTCGTTTCCATCTTCATGGCTTCCAGCACCAGGATCAGCTCATTCGCTTCCACGGCTTGCCCGGGTGTTACATACACCTTGATTACCAACCCCATGAGCGGGCTGCGGCACACTTTTCCTTCGCTATCCCAAGCGCCTCCGTGACTTTGTGGATGCGAGCCGCCAGACGCGTGCGCCGTGCGGCGCGGCACGGCGCCTGGTTCCGGCGCGCTCTCCTCGTCTTCCACAACCTCAACATCGACAGCGTACGCATTTCCGTTAATCGTGATCTGAAGCTTCAACTCGCGCTTCCTTTCCTTCGAGACTCGCCGGGCTCATCCATTGGGGCGCAGATTGTGCGAGGTCTGCACAATCACGCGTCCCTGCTGGGCCCATGCGCCCGCGCCATCCTGCGCCGCGGGAACCAGCCGTGCCGAGCGAATGCGCGCCTTCCTTCCCAAAAATGCAGTGGCCGCCGCAGTCAGCGCCGCCACGATCTCCGGCTTCACCGCTTCCTGCTTCGGCGCAGACTCGTTCGGCGCCGCTGCTGAGATCGCTGCAACTTCACCTTCCTGCGCCCGCGCCGCCTGCAGCCTGCCCAATTCCGCCACGCGCGCCTGCAGGGCTTTCACCGCCGCCGCTATCGCGCTGAGCTGCCGCTCCGTCTCCCGCTGACGCTCCCGCACGGCCCGCCGCATGGCCCGCGACAACCCGGCGTAAACCGCCGTGCAGCCCGCACCCGCCAGCAACGTTACCACCACCAGATCCGACCAATGCCATTTCACGCTGCGCCTCTTCTCATAAAGGAATCAATCCATGTTTTTTCTGCGGCCGCAACTCGCGCTTGCTGTGCAGCGACTCCAGCGCCCGCGCTACAACTCTCCGCGTTTCCGCCGGCTCGATAATGTCGTCCACCAGCCTTCGCCCCGCTGCCACATAGGGGTTGGAAAACGTCTCCCGGTACTCGTCCACCAACTCCTTGCGCCGCGCCGCTTGATCTTCGGCCGCGTCAATCTCGCGCCGGAATACGATCTCCGCCGCGCCCTCGGCGCCCATCACCGCAATCTCCGCGGTGGGCCAGGCCACCACGCGGTCCGCGCCCAACCCCTTGGAGCACATGGCAATGTATGCGCCGCCATATGCCTTGCGCAGAACCACCGTGATCTTGGGCACCGTTGCAGCCGAGTAGGCAAACAGCAGCTTGGCTCCGTGGCGGATGATTCCGCCACGCTCCTGCTCCACCCCAGGCAGAAACCCCGGCACATCGACAAACGTGAGCAGCGGAATGTTGAACGCGTTGCAAAAGCGCACAAATCGGGCCGACTTGTCTGAAGCATCGATGTCCAGCGCGCCGGCCAGCACGCACGGCTGGTTGGCCACAATCCCCACCGGCCGCCCCTGCAGCCGTCCGAACCCGATCACGAGATTCGCGGCAAACGCCGGCTGAATCTCAAGGAAATCCTCGTTGTCGACCACGCGCACGATGACATCCCGTACGTCGTATGCCACCTTCGGGTCCACGGGAACAACCTGATTCATCTCGGAGTCGGCCTTCAGCCGTCCGCTATATGCCAGCCGCGGCGGATCCTCAAGATTGTTCGACGGGAAAAAGCTCAGCAGCCGCCGGGCAAGCTCGATGGCCTCGTCGTCGTTGCGCGCGATCAGGTGCACAACGCCCGAGTAATGCATCTGCGACTGCGGCCCGCCCAGTTCCTCGGCGTTCACCTCTTCGCCTGTTACCTGCTTGATAACCTGCGGCCCGGTGATGAACATCCGCGCTTGCTCGGTCTGGATCACGAAGTCCGTGAGCGCCGGACTGTAGGCCGCGCCGCCGGCACATGGGCCGCAGATCAGCGAGATCTGCGGCACCGTCCCCGACAGCATCACGTTGTGGTAGAACACGCGCGCGTATCCGGCCAGGCTGTCGATCCCCTCCTGCACCCGCGCTCCGCCCGAATCGTTGATAAAGAGGAATGGGCTGCCCGTCTTCAAGCTCATGGCCATCATGTCGGCCACTTTGTTGCAGTGCGTTTCGCCCGCGGCTCCGCCGGCCACCGTGAAATCCTGGCTCGCCAAGTGCACCAGCCGTCCATCGATGGTGGCGCAACCCGTCACCACGCCGTCCGCGGGCAGTTCCTTCCCGGCCATGCCGAAGTACGTCGCGCGGTGCCCGCAGAACAGCCCGATCTCCTCAAAGCTGCCCCGGTCCACCAGCCGCTCCACGCGCTCCCGTGCGGAAAGCTTGCCCGATGCGTGCTGCCGCTCGATGCGCTCTTTGCCGCCGCCCTGCTCGAGTTCCGCGCGCTTGGCCTCGAGTTCGGCGATCTTGTCGCCGATCGTCTTCTTTTCCGGGATTTCCACTTGTGTCACCATCTCCGCACCTGGGGAACTCTGCGAGGGGCCCAATTGGCGCGTCAGCAAGGCGCAGAAATCCTCACTTGCACCGCCGTCATTCTATTACTGAAAAGCCTGCTTCAGATGTGACAAGGTTCACTGTTCGCAATCCTAATGCGGCCGACAAGTGATCGGACCCGACGCCTCGGCGAGCCGTGGTTGATGCGGGCAGCGCATCCATATTTGAAACACGCGAATGCCAAGGCGGGCGGGACCGGCCGATGACGGAGCGCAAGCATTTAATTTTCAGTCATATACGGTAACGGTGAAGCAGTTTGAAAGGGCGCGGTTTCAGCCGTGCCGTGGAAGGCGCATAAACAGTGGGCTTTAGCCTCTGAGGGAATCTCTTCCGTCGGCTCGATGCCATTTGTGCAGCCAGTTCTAGAAGCTAGAGGCTAGAGGCTAGTAGCTGTTCTTAGAATTTTCTGCTCCACTCTTTCGGCCAGCGTTCCACCACCACCTTGGTCTGCGTGAAAAACTCCACTGCGTGCTGCGCCTGCGCGTGCAGGTCGCCAAAGAAACTCTCGCCCCAGCCGCTAAACGGAAATGTGGACATGGGCGCGGCCACGCCCACGTTGATGCCTACGTTGCCAGCGTTCACCTCATAGCGGAAGCGCCGCGCGTTGGCGCCATCGGCGGTAAAGATGCAGGCCATGTTGCCGTAACTGCGGCCGTTCACCAGCGCTATGGCCTCCTCAATGGTCTGCGCGTGAATCAGGCTCAGCACCGGCCCGAAAATCTCTGTTCGCGCTGTCTCCGAATCCGGCGGAACGTCATCGAGCACCGTGGGCATCACGAAATAGCCATCTTCGTAGCCGGGCACTTTGCGCCCGCGCCCATCCACCAGTACGCGCGCGCCGGCCTGCTCGCCCTTGGCAATCAACTCCTCGATCCGCGCCTTGCTCTCGGCCGAAATCACCGGCCCCATCTCCACGCCCGGCAGCGCGCCGTAACCCGTTTTGCGGTTCTTCGCCGCCGTCGCAATCTGTTCCGTGAAGCTTGGCCGCGCGGCGCCCACCGTGATCGCCACTGAGGCAGCCAGGCAACGCTGGCCTGCGCATCCAAACGCCGAGTCGGCGAGAATCCGCGTAGTCATCCCCATATCCGCATCCGGCATCACCACCACTGGATTCTTCGCTCCGCCCTGGCACTGCGCGCGCTTGCCGTTGGCCGCGGCGCGGCTGTAAATGTACTTCGCCGTCGCCGTCGATCCCACAAAGCTCACCGCGCGGATGCCGGGATGATCGAGAATCGCGTTCACCGTGTCGCGCCCGCCGTTCACAAGCTGCATCACGCCCGGCGGAAAGTCCGCAGCCTGGATCAGATTGAAGATCTTTTGCGAGGTGATGGGCACGCGCTCCGACGGCTTAAGCAGAAAGCAATTTCCCGCGGCCACCGCGTAGGGAAAGAACCAGAAGGGGATCATGCCCGGAAAATTGAAGGGAACGATCGCCGCCGCCACGCCCAGCGGCTGCCGGATCATATGCTCGTCAATGCCCGCCGCAATATCTTCGCAGTTGGCGCCCTGCATCAGCATGGGCATCGCGCACGCTGTCTCCACGTTCTCCACGGCGCGCAGAATCTCGGCCTTGCTTTCGGCCAGCGTCTTGCCGCACTCGTCGGTGATGGAGAGCGCAAGCTCGTCGCAATGCTGCTCCAGCAGCGTCTTCAGCCGGAAGAGCGGCTGGATGCGGTCCACCACCGGCGTGCGCCGCCACTGGATAAACGCCCGCTGCGCCACTTCCACCGCCGCGTTCACGTCCGTCGCCGGCGAAAGCGGCACCTCAGCCAGCACTTTGGCTGACGCCGGGTTGATCACGTTCAGCGCTTCGCCCGCGCTGGAGGCGCGCCACGCTCCGTCGATGAAATTATGCAACCGCTCCATTTTGCGTTCTCCTCAAAGAAAATAGCGTTCGCGCTTGCGCCTCATCATAGCGTATCCGGACCCCGCGTGGCCCAGGCGAGCGATTTGCGCCCGCTGGCGCAGCTTGGGTCCCTTGTCCCTTGTTTTTATGTACACTGGGCAAGGGGATCTTTCTTGGCTACGGCTGTCGTTCACTACGCGGCTGCGGCGGTTACCGATCGCGGCCGCAAGCGCCCTTCCAACGAAGACGCATTCGGGTTTTCCGTCGAGCACGGCGTGTATGTGGTCTGAGATGGCATGGGCGGCGCCGCCGCAGGTGAAATTGCCAGTTCCCTGGCCGTGGCGGAGACGATGCAGTTCCTCACCCATCGCGACGGCTCCAATCCCCTCCCTCTCGATGCCGAAGCCGCCGTCGCCGCCGCCAATCAGGTCATCTTTTCGCGCGCCCAGAGCAGCCAGAAGCTCAGCGGCATGGGCACCACGCTGGTGGCCCTCCTAGCAGAAGAGCGCCGTGCATGGGTGCTCAACGTGGGTGACAGCCGCGGTTACCGCCTGCGCAACTCCCGTCTGGAGCAAATCACCATCGATCACTCCCTCGTCGAGGAGCAGATGCGCATGGGCCGCATGAGCCGCCTGGAAGCACTGCGCTCGCCGCTGAGGAATGTGATCACCCGCGCCCTGGGCACCCAGATCTGCGTCGCGCCCGACGTCTTCGAGATCGACACAGAGCCTGGCGACCTGTTCCTGTTGTGTACCGACGGCCTCACCCGCGAACTCTCCGATTCCGTCATCGAATCCCTGTTGCGGCTCGACGTTCCCCTTGAGGACCTCTGTTCGCGCCTTGTCTCCGCCGCCAACCAGGCCGGCGGTCACGACAACATCACCTGCCTCCTCGTCCGCGCCGCCGCGTAGGGCGGCTGCTCCGCGCTCCGGCGCTTATTCGCCCATCGTTTCGGCGCCGCTCTGCGATTCGGGGCGCGGCCGCGCGAGCAGCAGCGCCAGCGGGATGCAGAGCAACGCGAGATACCCAAGCAGGCGAAAGATATCGGCGTAGGCCAGCACAGATGCCTGCTGCTGCAGGCCGCCGTAGACTGCGCCCAGCGCCTCCCGATGCGCCGTGACTGCATCGGCGCCGCCAGCGCAAAATTTTGCCGTCAGGCTCTGCAGCGCCGCCATGGCAGCGGAGCTCCCTGCGGTAAGGTTTGCGCCCAGGTAACTTTGGTGAATCTGCGCGCCGCGCACCAAAGAGGACGTGAGCGCGGCAATGCCGATGCTGCCTCCGATATTGCGCACCAGGTTGTAAATGCCGGCCGCGTTGCCGATCTCCTGCTTGCGCAGCCGGCCCATGGCCAGCGTGGTGAGAGGCACAAAAACCATGCCGCCGCCAAAGCCGTTGACAAAGTTGGGCATAACGACAGAACCCATCGCGATCCCCAGGTTGATGCGGCTCAACGCTAACGATGAGGCGCCGAAGATGCCGAGACCCACGGCGAGCAGGATGCGGCCATCGATGCGACTGACCAGGACTCCCGCCAGGGCCATGGCGAGCATGGAGCCCAGTCCGCGCGGGCTCACGGCCAGGCCGCTGTCCGTCGCCGAATAGCCCAGCAAGGTCTGCAGAAAGAGCGGCAGAAAAGCCGTGACGCCATAGAGTACGACGCCGTAGAGGCCGGTGAGCATCGTCCCTACGAAGAAGTTGCGGTCCGCGAGGGCGCGCAACTGCACGATCGGGTCGTGGTGGAGGATCTCACGGACGACAAAGCCAAGGAACGCTGCTACGGAAACGGCGGTGAGCCAGCAGATCCAGGTTGCCTCGAACCAGTCCGCTTCCTGGCCCTTGTCGAGCACCAGTTGCATCGTGCCCAGCCAGACGGCCATCAGGCCAAAACCCGCATAGTCGATGGCTCCGCGAAAAGCACGGCGCAGATACGGCGGGTCTTCGATGTACAGGTTGGCCATGAACAGGGCCAGCAGGCCCACGGGAAGATTGATGTAAAAGATCCAGCGCCAGGAATAGCTGTCGGTGATCCATCCGCCCAGCGTGGGACCGATTACCGGCGCCACCACGATGCCGACGCCGAATGCGGCCATCGCCTTGCCCTGCTTCTCCGCGGAAAAGCTTTCCAGCAGGATGGACTGGGCCAAGGGCTGCATGCCGCCGCCGCCGGCGCCTTGCAGGATCCGCGCCACAATCAGCATGGGCATGTTGAGAGACATTCCGCAGAGCATCGATGCGGCGGTGAACGACAAAATGGAGATCATCAGCAGCCGCTTGCGCCCGATGCGCCGCGCGATCCAGCCCGAAGCCGGCAGCATAATGGCGTTCGAGACCAGATAGCTGGTCAGCACCCAAGTGGATTCGTCGGTGGAGACGGAAAGGCTGCCGGCAATGTGCGGCAAGGCGACGTTGGCGATGGAGGAATCGAGCACCACCATGAAGGTCGCCAGCATCACGCTAAACGCGACCATCCATGGGTTCACAGAGGGCCGCCACTCTGCGTGCTCCGCGCCGGGATGCTGCAGCGGCTGGATGGATAGGCTCATCTGTCAGTTTACTCTAGCGTCGCCTTGTGCGGGGCACGGAGCTGGCAGAGGAAGTAGACGCGTGTGTGCTCGCCCGCCAAGCCCATCCACACACGCACCAGCGCCTATTCACATGACCAAGGAATCGCGGTTGACACTCCCCGTCCGATCATTTAGCCTTCGGCGGAAGAAACATTAACTTCATTCTAACTAAAGGCAGGTTGCATGTGTCGAAGCCCGCTGCGGCTGCTCCTGTTGATCTGGCGGCCATCCCGCAACGAACCCTCTATACCGGGGCAAGGATGCCGTCTATCGGCCTGGGAACTTTCGGGTCCGATCGTGTCACGGCCAACGAGATAGCCGAGTCTGTGAAGGGCGCCGCTGCGGTGGGTTACCGGCACTTTGACTGCGCTTCGGTCTACGGCAACGAGCCCGAAATCGGCGCCTCATGCGAGGAGATTCTCCGCGGCGGCATCCGGCGCAACGATCTCTGGATCACCTCCAAGCTCTGGAACGACAAGCACGGCGAGAACGATGTGATTGCATCCTGCCGCCAGTCGCTGGCCGATCTGCGCCTCGACTACCTCGACCTTTACCTGGTGCATTGGCCTTTTCCCAACTTCCACCCGCCGGGCTGCGACGCCGCTTCGCGCAGCCCTGACGCCAGGCCCTACGTCCACGAGAACTTCATGAAGACGTGGCGCAAGATGGAAGAACTGGTGGACATGGGCCTGGTGCGGCATATCGGCGCCTCGAACATGACCATCCCCAAATTGAAGCTCCTTCTGCGCGATGCCCGCATCAAGCCCGCAGTCAACGAGATGGAGCTGCACCCGCACTTCCAGCAGCCGGAATTGTTCAAGTTCGTGCTCGATAACGGCATGCAACCGATCGGCTATTGTCCGATCGGCTCGCCAGGACGGCCGGAGCGCGACCGCACCCCGGTGGACACTGCGCCCACTGAAGATCCTGCGATCGTCAACATCGCTCGCCTCCACGGAATTCATCCCGCGGTGGTGTGCATTAAATGGGCCGTGCAACGCGGACAAACGCCCATTCCCTTTTCCGTGCATCATTACCGGGCCAATCTCGAAGGCATTGTGAGCGATCCGCTCACCAGCGGCGAGATGCGCGCCATCGCCGCCATCGACCGCAACTGCCGCTTGATCAAAGGCCAGGTCTTTCTTTGGAAAGAAGGCCAGAGCTGGGAAGATCTGTGGGACCTGAACGGGGAGATCACGCCGCCGTAAACTATATACAGCACTTCGAGCGCAGCTTAAAAGTAATCGGGAGCACTCCGAATGAAACCCACAATGACCGCAGCGTTCTTGCCGGGCAACTCGACCGTCGAACTGCGCACGGTGCCCGTGCCGGAGCCGGGCCACGGAGAAGTTCTGCTGCGGGTGAAAGCGTCGACTATCTGCGGGTCGGATATTCGCTGCATTTATCACGAGCACCTCGGTAAAGGGCCTGAGGGCTACCAAGGCGTCATCGCCGGGCATGAGCCGTGCGGCCAGATCGTGACTGTTGGCGAGGGCTGCCGCCGCTTCAAGGCGGGCGACCGCGTGATTGTGTATCACATCTCCGGATGCGGCGTGTGCAACGACTGCCGGCGTGGATACATGATCTCCTGCAGCAGCGAAAAATACCGCCGCGCCTACGGGTGGCAGCGCGATGGCGGCATGGCTGAGTTCATGGTAGCCGAGGAAAAGGACCTCATCGCGCTGCCCGATGAGCTCTCCTATGCCGACGGCGCACAGGTTGCGTGCGGATTCGGCACAGTTTACGAAGGTCTTCAGAAAATCGGTATCGATGGCAATCACGCTGTGCTGATCACCGGCCTGGGGCCTGTAGGCCTGGCCACCGGCGCACTCTGCCGCAAGCTCGGCGCGCAAAAAATCATCGGCATCGACGTGGTGCCGGAACGCATGAAAATTGCGCTCGACCTCGGCCTCTGCGATGCGGTTCTCACTTCCGGTCCCGATAACGTGGCCGAGGTGAAGAGGCTCACGGAAGGTATGGGCGTGGAGCGCGCAGTCGACTGCTCGGCGAACGATGCCGCGCGGGCCACCGCGATTCGCGCTGCGCGCAAGTGGGGCAAAATCGTTTTCCTTGGCGAAGGCGGGCGCGTCGAGTTTAATCCATCGCCCGACATGATTCACGACCAGAAGACGCTGTATGGCTCGTGGGTTACGTCCACGTGGCTAATGGAAGATCTGGTGGAGCGATTGGTGCGGTGGAACCTGCATCCGGCCGGTATCATCACGCATCGCTTTCCGCTGCAGCGCGCCGCTGAGGCTTATGCGCTGATGGCTTCAGGCAAATGTGGCAAGGTGGCTGTGTGCGCGGATGAAGAATTGAAATAAAAACGGAGTAAGCGAGGGAATCATGGCTAATGCGCCGCGAATGACCAAACCGGACTGGGAACGCCAACTGGAGCTTCTTCTGCCGCTCTTCGGGCATCGCAACTGGATCGTAGTTGCCGACTCAGCCTATCCCGCGCAGTCGAGGCCCGGAATCGAGACCGTTGTTTCCGGCGCCGGCCAAATAGAGGTCGCGCGCAAAGTGCTCGACGCGATTGCAGCCAGCAAACATGTTCGCGCCAATATCTATCTGGACCAGGAGCTCGAATTCGTTGCGGAGCAGGCTGCACCGGGCGTCTCAGGGTACCGTACTCAGCTCGCCGATTTGCTCAAGACCGCGAATGCGACCACCATGCCCCACGAGCAGATCATTGCCAGGCTCGACCAGACGGCACAGGTCTTCCGCGTGCTCATCGTCAAAACCGAACTGACGATCCCGTACACGTCGATCTTCTTCGAACTCGACTGCGGCTATTGGAGTGCCGAAGCGAGACAGCGCGTCCGTCAGGCGATGGCTGCTTCCGCCGCAAAGTAGAGTGCGCCGCCGGGGCCGTCGCCGATCTCAATTCGCTTGCTTCGACCAGCGAATGAAAGGAAAGCGTCCTTATGAAGATGAATCGTAGGGAATTGCTTCAATGGATGGGCAGTGTGCGCCCGCCTTGGCAGAGCGGAACTTCCGCGGCAAAGCGGAAAAGGGGAGAATGACCAATGCATAGGACTCACTTAAAGGTTGTGGCATTGAACGGCAGCGCCCGCAAGGGCGGCAATACCGCTATTTTGCTCCGATACGTCCTGAAAGAACTGGAGAAGGAGGGAATCGAGACCGAGCTCATCGAGATGAGCGGCGCCAAAATTCACGGGTGCCTTTCGTGCCGCGAATGCTCGAAGAAAAAGGACCGCCGTTGCGCACAGACCGGCGACATGGGCAATGTGTACATCGAGAAGATGGATCAGGCGGACGGCATTCTTCTCGGTTCGCCCACCTATGTGGCCGACGTGTCGTCTGAAATGAAGGCGTTGATCGACCGCGCCTGCCTGGTCTCCAAGGCAAACGGAGGTATGCTTCGCCGCAAAGCCGGCGCTGCCGTGGTGGCTGTTCGCCGCGCCGGAGCCATCCACGCCTTCGACTCGTTGAACCTTTTCTTCCTGATCAACGAGATGATTGTGCCCGGCTCGTCGTATTGGAACATCGGCATCGGCCGTGAGATCGGCGACGTGGAGAAGGACGAGGAAGGCATCCAGACCATGAAAACGCTGGGCCAGAACATGGCTTGGCTGCTGAAGAAAATCAACAGTTAGCGGCAGCCGGCATCGATCTTCTCCGCAACCGCGGCGATCATGCCCCGGTCCTCAAACTCGTAAAAGCGCCCTCCCGAGGTGGGAAACACCAGCACCGGCACGCCCGCGTGACCGAAGACGAGCATCTCCATCTCGCGCGCAAGCCGGCTGGAACGTCCTTTGTGGTACTCCCGATTCATTTTCGTACTTCCCCGTCTCAACCGGAGCCGTATCCTCCACGAATATAAGTCCTGGCTCTGCCATCATCAGCGAGGCCACCCGATGAATGAGCACAACGGGAATCTCGCCGTCGCCCCGAGCCTGCTGTCGCCGCTCTCAAGAAATTTGCCTCAAAGGCCCGATTTCGGCGATACTTAAGTGTTGTGGCGTGTGCGGCCGGGCGCATCTGTCCGGCCGTTGTCGTGCCGGAGCGCATCCGGCGTCCGCCGTGGCGAACCCCGCCGCGGCATGCAGCATGGCAACTGTACGGATAGCTTCCCGTAACGCCATAGCAAAGCTCTCGTACGCGAAAGGAACTGGTTCACCGTGGTTATGATTCGTTTGGCGCGTGTGGGCGCCCGCAAACAACCTTATTACCGCATTGTCGTTCTCGAGAAGGACCGCGCCCGCAATGGCCGCTCCATCGAGGTGGTCGGCACCTACAACCCCCGTACCAATCCGGCCTCGGTCGATCTGAAGCACGAGCGCATAGCCTATTGGCGCGGTAAGGGCGCGCAACTCTCGCCCACCCTCGCAAAGCTCGTCGCCAAGCACCCCGCGCCGGCTGCGCAAGAGCCCGCGGCTCAGGTCCAAGAGCCCGCGGCTCAGGTCCCAGACCCGGCAGCAGCCTGATTTTTCCAACCCTCCGGGCGGCGCCGCCAGCCGGGGCCGGACAAGGCCGGTGCACAAACCATTGCTCATTGCGGGCGTGCGTGTTACCATTCGCGCACAGTTTCAAAGTGCCAATTCCCAACGCAGAAGGTCAGGGGCAAGATCATGACCCAGGTCGATATGGTGCAAGTGGATGAGCTGGTCCGCGAGATTGCGCGGGCCCTGGTGGATGAGCCGGACGCCGTCGAAGTGGAATCAGTCAATCGGGATGAGAACACCGTTCTCAGGCTCCGGGTTGCGGCGCAGGATGTGGGCAAGGTCATCGGCAAGCAGGGGCGCACCGCCCGGTCCGTGCGTACCATCCTGGGCGCGGTCAGCATGAAGCTGCACCACCGCTACACGCTCGACATCCTGGAAGAGGGCGAAGAAGTCTAGCATGACTTTCGCCCGAGCTGCTGCCGTGCTCCGGGCCCGGAGATAGCCGTGCCGCAACCGCCCCAAGCATGGGTCTGGCTGGCGCGGATTCGCCGTCCGCAGGGCCGCAAAGGCGAGGTTTTTGCCGAAATCCTCACCGATTTCCCTGAAAAGTTTGCCGAACGGCGGCAGCTCTGGCTGCTGTCACCCCAAGAAGCAACGAACGCTTCTCGGGGACCCCGCCTGCTGCCTGCGGACGCATCTTCACGGGGCACCTCGGGTCCAGATCCTGGGACTCGGGAATTTCCAACCCTCCAGCCAAATGCAAGTTCGGCCCAGCTCGCCGCCCATTGGCTGCACAAGGGCGGCGTGGTGCTCCACTTCGCCGGTGTGGACTCGATCTCCGCCGCCGAAGCGCTCAAGGGGATGATCGTCGCCATTCCCCGCGTGGAGCGAGCCGCTCTCGCCGAGGATGAGGCCTATATCGGCGATCTGATCGGCTGCACGCTCGTCGACGTCGGCGGCGCGGAGCCGGTCTCTGTCGGCGAGATCGAGGACGTGGACCGAAGCATGGGGCCGGCGCCTCTGCTGGTCGTGCGCGGGCCGCAAGGGGAAATTCTCATCCCCTTCGCCAAAAGCTACCTGCGCCGCATGGACCTTGCCGCCAAGCGCGTCGAGATGGCGCTGCCGGAAGGCATAGTCGATCTCAACTCCTTTGAAAAAGAGTGACGAATTGAGCGTAGCGGGCAGGCCGACGGGCCGCACCTAAGGCGCAGGCTGGTTCACTTGCCTTCGATCCGGTAAGCGGCGTCTTTCCACGCTGCATCAATCGTTTCCGGCAGTGATCTCCAACTCACGTTGCGCGCGTAGCCAAGCTGCTTTCCCTTTGCAGTGACGATCTCGCAAATAGGCATCTCACCCTGCTTCCAATGCTCATGGGCAGTTGGTTCCCGCTCCTTCACAATCCTCTCCGCCTCGCTCACCTCGTCCTCCTTACGGCGTGCGCTCAGAATGCCAGCGGCTTCCACGCGCCATCCTGCTTCAGCGCGAGTTGAAGCGGTCGCGGCGGTCCTTTCGGCGGCACGGTCACTTCGATCCATAGCTCCTGGCCGGGCTGGAGCGGCAGTGGGCTCTGCGCGCGCTCGGCAATGTAGAAATCGACAGGCTCCTCCAGCCGCATCTGGCCGCAGGGCACACCCGGCGCGGCCGAAACCTCCTCGCCCGCCGTTAGATCCTCCTGGCCCTCCACGCGCACGGCCACGAGCTTGTTGTTCTCCACCTTCAGGTTGGCGCGGAAGTCCACCGGCGTAGGCCGCAAAACATATGGTCCGGGCTTGATGGCGCCGCTCACGTCGCGCGGGAAGGTGGCCAGCTTGGCCGAGGGCAGCGTGCTTTGGCAGCCATCCACCGTAAGCTGCAAGCTCAGGTAGCGGTCGCGCATGGGCAGTTCCGGATCGATGGCCGCGGCGTGCGTCCAGACTCGCGGGCAGCGCCAGCGCTGGTAGAGATACTTCGCCGCAATCGACGAAACCATCGCCAATTGGATCAAAAGCAGCGCCACCGACACACCGGAGAGCGTAAGACGTCCGACCCTCATAACGCACCTCCATCGGCTTCTGCCGCCACGATCTGCCCCGGCGGTTTCGGCGGAGCCATGCGCTGGAGAATCCGCCGGCGCATCTTTTCGAGCGCCCAACCTCCGGCCAGGAAGAGCACGCCGAGACCGATAAGGCCGAGGGAGCGATTCACCTTGCTCATGATGTCGCTGAAGTAGAACCACCCTACGGCCGCCGCAAATCCTACGATGCCCAGGTTGACGAGCGCGCGCGAGACGAGCCGCACGCCCCACCAGCAGAGGAAGACGGCGAAAGCAGCCACCAGCGCGTGTGCCAGAAGGTTGGGATCGGTGCGTGTGTAGGTGACCACGGTCCCATTGGGGCCCTTATAGCTCTCCGTCCACGTGCGATAGCACCAGGGCAGCGCGATCGCGACGGCAATGGCGGCGGCGATGGGAATCAGGCCCTTGTGGCCGTGGAAGGCGGCGATGACGAGCGGGATGGCGGCGATGGCGATCCAGGCCCAGACGCGTGTGCCGAAGGGGATGAAGGTTTGATCGGAGTTCAACGACTCCCAGGTCAACAGCATCATCACGATGCCCGTGACCACGCCGATCACGCTGACGGCGAAGAGAATTCCCTGCACCGCGCGGCGGCGCGAGGCGATGAAGAACGTGATATAGAGAATGGCCCACATGAAGCAGAGCCGGCCCATGTAAATGTCTTCGCCGATGTGTTGATTCATGCGGAAATCGAGCTCGCAAAAAATCCACGCGGGCACGAGAAGGAGCGCCAGGGTTTGCTGCGCCTGATCGTGGAGCAGCGCCCAGCCGAAGAGTGCGGCCAGCGCCCACAGTAACACGGCAGCCGGCCAGTGTTCCTGAATGTTGAAGATCTGTCCCACCAGTGCGATGGCCGCGCCTGAGGCTACGGTTCCCACGGCGTGCAGCGCGGTGGAAAGGCTGCGGAAACTCGATCGCGCCAGGCCGCCCGCAACGTGGAAGACGGCCACCATGGCGATAACCAGCGTGTAGCGCGCGCCGGGGCCGAGCTCGTCCCAGTGGGCCGAGACAAACAGCACCACGCCGCAGGCCAGCAGAATGGCGCCGAGAATGAGCGCCGTAACGCCCTGCCAGCGCAGACCGGCAGGCGCACGAGCGGAGGCCTGCGTTTCGTGCGCACGGATGCGTGCAGCCGTCTCTGCATCCAGGACGCCGGCCGATTGCCAGCGTGCCAGCAATGTTTCAATGTCCGCCATGGCGATTGCCCACCATCATAGGCCATGCGCTTCGCCGGGTAAAGCGCCGCATGCGAGCGAGCCGCTATCATCGGGAGTATGCGGTTCGATCTGATCACCATCTTTCCCGGATTCTTTGAGGGCATCTTTGCGCACGGTATCGTGCGCCGGGCGCTGAAGGAGGGATTGGTGACAGTGGAGGCGCGCGATCTGCGGGAGTATGCGCACGACCGGCACCGCACGGTGGACGACCGTCCGTTTGGCGGCGGCGAGGGGATGGTGCTGAAGCCTGAGCCGCTGGCCGAGGCGCTGGAGGCGCTGGGGATCGGGAGAAAAGACAGGGGTCAGGGATCGGGGATCGAGGATCGGGGGACGCGGGTGATTCTGCTTTCGGCGCAGGGGCGGCTGTTTACGCAGGCGATGGCGCGCGAACTGGCTGGGCTGGAGCGCGTGGTGCTGATTTGCGGGCGCTATGAGGGCGTGGACGAGCGCATCAGTGAGCTCTATTGCGATATGGAGATTTCGATCGGGGATTATGTGCTGAGCGGGGGCGAGCTGGCTGCGGCAGTAGTGGTGGATGCAACCATACGGCTGATTCCCGGCGTGCTGGGTAACGAGGCTTCCGGCGAGTTTGAAAGCTTTGGCGCGGCGGACGCAGAGATCGATGTGGATGTGGAAGGGGTTCCTCGATCGCAGCACGGAGCGGGAGGGTTGCTCGATTATCCGCAGTACACGCGGCCGGCGGAGTTCTGCGGGTTGCGCGCGCCGGAGGTGCTGCTCAACGGCGATCACGCCCAGATCAGGCGCTGGCGGAGGGAGCAGCAACTGCGCAAGACGCTCAAGAACCGGCCAGAGCTGCTGGACAAAGCGGCTTTGAGCGCGGAAGACATACGAGTGATCGAGGCGATGCGCCGCCAGTAGGATTGCACTGCATGGCAGACGAAAGATCCCCGGGGGATGATCGGCCGAGAGCGCATCTGGTCGGGACGGCGGCCTGTACTGCCGAAGCCGGCGACGGAAGCGGGAGCTTTTTTCATGGCGCGAACGGCGCGATAAGCCAGTGTGGCAAGGGTATGGCGCAGTCGAACTCGTTTTTCGTCCATGGCGGAACCATAGCTTATGTGCCGGGGGCTGATGGAGTGCATTCCAGCGCCGGGCGCGGGCATTAGGCGCGATGCGCCAATCAATTAGGCGCATTGTGCCAGTCTTTGATAAACTTGAGGTTCTGAATTCAATCGCAGGAAACCAAAATGTCCATTCATCCCGTCATGCAGCGCCTGGCCGACAAGCTGAAGCGCACCGATTTGCCGGCGTTTGTGCCCGGCGACCAGATTCGCGTTCAAGTGAAGATCAAGGAAGGCGATAAAGAGCGGCTGCAGGCCTTTGAGGGCCTGGTGATCGCCATAAACAAAGGCCCGCAGGGCACGTTCACCGTGCGCAAGATGAGCTTTGGGCAGGGGGTCGAGCGCATCTTCCCCTTCAATTCGAAGGTGGTCGATAAGATTGATTTGATCCGCAGCTACAAGGTACGGCGCGCGAAGCTGTTTTATCTGCGCGGGCTGCGCGGCAAGGCGGCGCGGCTGAAGGAAGTGGACCGCGTGACCGGCAAGGTGCGGGCGTAAAGAAAGTGGTTAGTGGTTAGGTGACCCGGTTCGCAGGAAGTGAAGGACAATTTGCAAGGCAAAAAGAGCCCCGGCTTCGGCCGGGGTTTTTGCTGCGCGGAATCAAGCGTGGATCGTGAAGCGTGGATCGTGAGTCGTGGGCCGTGGTTGGCGGACCGATTGCGACTTGGAGCCGGCGCGGTGCGAACGCCGCGCCGATCATGGTTGACGCCGGCACCTTTCGGGAGACTTCCACAGGTCTATTCGCTGGTTGTGGGATCGATGATTGAGCGGACACGCGCGATGGAATTAGCCGGGAATCCGCCCTGCTGCGCATGCTGGCGAACTGTATCTTCATCCGGGGCGATGTAGATGCAGTAGATTTTGTCGTCGGTGACATAGCTCTGCACCCACTGGATCTGTGGTCCCATCGTCCGCAGCACCCCGCAGGATTTTTGGGAAATGGCGTGCAGTTGATCCGCGGTCAGCTTTCCGGCACCCGGGATCTCGCGCTCGATAACGAACTTCGGCATGTCTGATGACCTCCTGTACCGATAATTAGCCTACCATCTTCCTGGGCCGTTTTTGTTTCTATACTGATGGCATGGCAAAGGCTCCGGTTTGCGATCCGGTTTGCGGATGGACCCTGGAGAACGCGGCGCAGCGGCGCGGGGCGCTGCGCATTGCCGGCATCGACGAAGTAGGACGCGGGCCGATGTTCGGGCCCGTTGTTGCCGCAGCCGTCATCCTTCCCAGAGACTTCCGCCTGCAGGGCCTGACGGACTCGAAACAGCTTACGGAAAAGCAAAGGAACGAATTTGACGCAGCCATTCGTGCCTGCGCCGTGGCGTTTGCGATTGCGGCGGTGGACGTGGAGACGATCGACCGTATCAATATTCGACGCGCGTCACTGCTGGCGATGCGGATGGCCGTGGAGCAGCTGGCCGTTGCGCCGGACTACCTGCTCATCGACGGGCGCGACACGATCGAGTGGCCGTGCCCGCAGCAGGCGGTGGTGCAGGGCGACGCGCGAAGTGTTTCGGTTGCCGCGGCGAGCGTGCTGGCCAAGGTGCATCGCGACCGCCTTCTGGTGGAGCTGGATACAGTGTATCCGGGGTACGGGCTGGCGCGGCACAAGGGCTACTGCGTGGCGGAGCACCTGGAGGCATTGGCGCGGCTGGGGCCGACGCCGCTGCACCGGAAAAGCTTTCAGCCGGTGGCGCAGAGGATGCTGTTTGAGTAAGGCAGCGGGGTTAGCGGAGCTAGCGGAGTTAGCAAATGGCGTAGGGTTCTGTGAAAGGGCACGACTTCAGTCGTGCCGCAAACGCCGCAAAAGCAGTGAGGGCTTTAGCCCCTGAGGGATGCTTCTCCGACCTGTGCGCTTTCAATACTCTATTTTCCAATTCGCTCTAGACCTTAGAATCCGTGATGCGCAACGGCTGCGCGGGCTTTGCGGCGGCGCTGCATCCAGCTCAACAAAGGCCGTGCGAGGAGAAGCGCGGCAATGATTACTGTGATGGTGATGGGCGTGATGACGCCGGTCTTGACTTGCCACCAGTAGTGAATCACTCCACAAATTGCGGCGAGGTAGATGAGCTTGTGGAGGCGGTTCCAGTTTTTGCCGCCGAGCTTGCGGATGGCCCATGTGGTAGAGGTGAGCGCGAGGGGCACGAGAAGCAGGTAGGCAGCGACACCCATGGTGATGAAGCGCCGCTTTGCTACGTCGCCGATCATGGCGGGCACGCTAAAGCCGGAGTAGAGAGCCACGTAGGTGAGCATGTGCAGCGTGGCATAGAAAAAGGCGAAGAGGCCGAGCAGGCGGCGGAATTTGATCAACCAGTTGAGATGCGGCGAGAAGCGGCGCAGCGGCGTGATGGCGAGGGTGATGGCAAGCAGGCGCAGCGTGGCTTTGCCGGTGGAGAAGGCGATGGCGGCAGTTGGATCGGGGCCGAGGTCGTTGGTGACGGCGCCCCAGACCAGCCAAACTGCGGGCGCGAGGCAGGCGAGCCAGACGAGGGTCTTGAGCAGAATGAGTGTCGAGCGTTTCATTGTTAGTATGTTAGCGAGTCAGCAAGTCTAGGGGCAGCGATCTCCGGGCCGGTTGCATCATATGTCACCCAGTGAGCGTGTCTTCAGTTCCTGATCCCATTCCCTGCTTCAAAAATACTTGCGCAGATTCATTCCGGTGTACATCGATGCCACCTGACCGGTGTAGCCGTTGAACATGAGCGTGGTGCGGCGCTGCGCGTAAAAGGGCAGGCCGATGCGGCGCTCGGTCTTCTGGCTCCAGCGGGGATGGTCGACGCCGGGATTCACGTTGGAGTAGAAACCGTATTCGTTAGGGGCCTGATCGTTCCAGGTGGTCGGGGGCTGCTTGTCGATGAAGCGCACGGTGACGATGGACTTGGCGGATTTGAAGCCGTACTTCCAGGGAACGACGATGCGGACGGGCGCGCCGTCCTGGTTGGGCAGCGTTTCGCCGTAGAGGCCGAAGGTGAGCAGGGTGAGCGGGTTCATGGCCTCATCCATGCGCAGGCCCTCGGAGTAGGGCCAGACTATGCTTGTTTCCGCGCCGCCCCACTTCTCCACATGTCGGTCGTTGTAAGAAAGGAACTGCACGTAATTGGCGCTGGGCAGCGGGTTGCACTGCTTGATGAACTCGGAGAGCGAGTAGCCGACCCATGGAATCACCATGCTCCACGCCTCGACGCAGCGATGCCGATAGACGCGGTCTTCGAGCGGGCGGAGCTTGAGCAGGTCGTCGATCGAGAAGGTGAGGGACTTGGCGACTTTGCCTTCGACTTTGACGGTCCAGGGACGGGTGGGCAGGCCGCCGGCGTTTTTGGCGGGGTCGTCCTTATCGACGCCGAACTCGTAGAAGTTGTTGTAGTGGGTGATGTCGTCGAAGGTGGTGAGCTGCTCGCCGGTGGTGGTGAGCGGCGAGTGGACGGTCTGAAGCTTAGTTGGGTCTGCATGGACTGTGGTGCGCGGGGAGACGAGCCGAGCGAGGCGATCGGCGCCCACGGCCGCGGCGCCCACTGCGGCCGCGCCCTTGAGGAAGCGGCGGCGGTTCAGGTAGCGGAAGTATGCTCCGCGGGAGGTGATCTCAGAGGAGGGGATATCGGGCAGTTTGGCAATAAGCATAAGGTGATCTCGCTTGGGGAAGGCCTGATGCACTTATTAGACACCGCGGAGGTGGTGAATGTTACAGAATCCGTGTCAGCTTTTTCGCGCGTACGGCCACTGCCCCACTCGCCAGGCGCGGAGGAGGTAGAGGAGGGTTCCGGAGGCGGCGATGGCGGCGGCCACGGCGAGCTCCATGAGAGCGTGGACGCGGTAGACCAGCAGAAAGGCGAATCCCGCCATGGCGGCGAGTGGCGGCAGTGGATAAAGCGGAATGCGAAAGGGACGAGGCAGATCGGCGCGCTGGATGCGGAGGAGGATCACACCAATCTGCTGCGGAAAAAACTGGAGCACGATGCGGGTGATGACAAGCATGGTGATGACTTGCGTGAGCGAGAAGAAGCAGAAGACGGCTCCCACGAGGCCGAGGGCGACAAGCGAGCGGTGGGGAATGCCGTGCTTCGGATGTACGGCGGCGAGAAAGCGGAAGTAGTTGCCGTCGCGAGCGGCGGCGTAGGGCACGCGGGAGTAGCCGAGAAGAAGCGAAAAGACGCTGGCGAAGGCAGTCCAGACGATGAGTGCAGCAAGGGTATAGCCGGCCCAGCGGCCGAAGACGGAGCGCGCAATGTCGGCCACAAGCTGCACGGGGAGCGCGGCGGACCCGGCAGCGTGCGATGCGGGTCGCCACAGCGACCGAAGCGAGGGCAGGACGGCCAGGTTCATAGCTACATAAATGGCTGAGACGAAGAGCACCGAGAGCAGAATGGCGCGGGGGATAGTGCGCTCGGGACTGCGGACCTCGGCGCCTAGGAAGGTGATGTTGTAGTAGCCCCAGTAGCAATACGTGGCGAGCAGCGTGGCTTGGGCGAGACCACTGAGAGCAAGCGCGGTGGAGAGCGTTGGAGCTTGCGGCATGTGCCAGCCGCCGGTGGCCGCGGCGTGAGCGAAGCCGGAGACGATGACGCCGGCAAGCGCGGCGATGACGCCGGCAAAGAGCACCCAGGCAAGGCGCGTGATGGAACTGAGGTTACGGTAGAGGAGCGCGGTGACCAGCAGGCAGGCTGCGGCGGCGGCGAAGTTCGAATAGTGAAGCGCGGGCAGCACGGCGAAGGGCGCGGAGTCGAGACCGGGCCAGAAGACGGCAAGAAAACCGGAGAGCCCGATGCAGCCGGAGGCGACCGAAAGCGGCGCGGTGAACCCGACCTGCCAGACATAGAGAAAGCTGAGCCAGTTGCCGGGGCCTTCGGGGCCGTAGATCTCGCGGAGAAATGCGTAGCTGCCCCCTGCGCGCGGGAAGGCTGCGCCGAGTTCGGCCCAGACAAGGCCGTCGGCGATGGCGATGGCGGCGCCCAGCACCCACGCCCAGACAGAGAGCCGGTAGCCCGCCGCAGCAATTACCAGCGGCAGCGTGATGAATGGGCCGACGCCGATCATCTCGAGCATGTTGAAGAGCACGGCAGAGCGCAGGCCAATGCGGCGCTCGAGTGTGGCGGGGCCTCCAGCGAGCGGTTTTTGCTCGATGGGGTGGGTGGCGGAGGTCGGGGTGAGTGGGATCATCGGACAACTATTTTCCAGCTTACGTTGTGGCGCAGAGAATTTGGAAGGCGGCCGGATGTGGCGAGGTCGCGAGGCAGCTCCCCGCCGTGGCGGGCAGATTGAGCCCATGAAGGAAGTGGAAGAATTGTTGGCGCAGGGATTGAGCGCGGTGTCTGCCAGCAACCCAATCATGTGGATCAAGTGAGACAGGGACTATAGGGAACAGGCGCGAATGCGCGAACTTTGTGCTATGGGTGCGCGGATGCAGCGCCGGGCAGCGGTGGGGGTGGGGGCAGCTCGAAGACCTGGATGGCGCCGGCATTGAGCAGGGCGACGCGGCGGCCGGAGGGGGAGAGTGCGACATTGCCGCCGACATCGAGGATAGGGCTCACAGGCGACACGAGCGCGATATCGCCACTCCCCGCGTCGAAGACGGTAACTGACTGTTCCTTTACGTCTTCGGCGTCTATGGGTGCGAAGGCATCGACATTATGAGTGGTATCGAGCGTCTCCCATGCCAGGCGCGAACCGTTGGCCGCGACAACGATCTGCGGCCACACCTCGGTGGACGGTGTCTGGGAGATCCAAAGGGTGCGGCCGCCCGTAGTCATGGCGACGAGCTTGCTCTCTCCCGATGGGCCGCAGGCAGTGACGAGGATCTCCTGTTCCGAGATAAAGTTGTCGTCTGGCGCACAGGTGGATTCGACGCGGCCCAGCATCTTGGTGCCGCCGGTGAAGTAGTTCAGGTTGAGCATCCACTCCATTCTCTGGCCGCGCAAGTTTTCGAGGTAGCCAGTGGAGTTGATAGGAAGATGAACGGTGGTCCGGACGCGGCTGACCAGCATGACCTCGCCGGTGTCGCGGCGAAGGATGCGGACGACGAGATCGGGGCGGCTGTTTTCGAGAGCCGAGTCCTGATCGGTGGCGATGGTGGCGGATGCGGTGGAGGACCTGGAAACTTCACCCGGCGTGAGCTGCGGCTGTGAGGACGAGGCCCCGTCGTCTGTGATTGTAGGGTTCGCAGCGGGCTCGCGCGAGTTGGTGACCAGGAAGTGCTGGGCCGGATCGAGATCGAGCGAGAGCAGGGCGCCGGGGAAGTCGAGGAAAGGCTTGAGCGCGAGCGAAGCGCCGCCCTCAAGGAGGTGGTTGCGGTCGCGGAGGAGGAAGCGGCCGTTCAAGAGCGGCCACAGGTAGCGGACGCGGTCGTGCAAGGTCCAAGTGGCTTCGGCCTCGACCGCGCCCTGAGGTAGCGTGAGGACCACAGCACGGATCCGGCGCTCATCGCTCTCGTTGCTGTCGGCGAGGTCGCGATGCAGAAGGCCGGGAATGTGGAAGGTGAAGAGCAGCCGGTTTTCATCGAGGAAATCGAGCGAGGCCATCGTATTCCGCGCGCCCAGGTAGATGGGGCCGGGCACGCTAAACCCCAGCGGCCCGATGGGAATGGTGAACGAGGGCGGAAGGGAGGGCTGGCTAGGGAAGCGATCAATAAGGAATCGCTCTTTGACCGGAGGCGCGGCCTGGGGCGCCGCCGCGGTTCCGTTTGGCTCCGGTGCGGTTGGGGCTAGCCTCTGTGCGGCGGGGATTTGTGCTGACGCGGGTATGGCGACCACGAGCGCGAAGGCGAGCGGGGCGCGAGCCACGAAGAAACTCCGCCCAGCAACTGTCCGCACGATTCCAAGGCCGCGCACCATCGAGGAGTATTCTCGCCGATGCGGGCATGGTAGTGGAAGCCTGGCGTGCGGACGCGCTCGCGCACTGACGCGAGAATGCGTTGGACGCCGTAGCCGCAGTGTGCCGGAGAGCGGAACCCGGCGCTCGCCGCGTGTGCGACAGTAAAAGAGAGATGGCAGTGCGGACGGCGAAGGGACGGAACATCGCGGCCAAAAGCGGGGGCGGGAGCTTCAGGTTTTTGGGGTACGGAGCGTGCGCGCTGGCCGGAACGCTGTGGGGCACAGGGTTCTACTGGGGCAGGCTTGCGCTCGACGAGATGAACGTAGAGCACATGGTGCTCTACCGCTTTCTGTTTGCCTGCGTGGGCATGGCGCCAGTGATTGTATCGCATCGCGTGCGGCTGACGGCAGGCGAAGCGCGGACGCTGCTGCTGGCCGCTGCCTTCGGCGTTCCCATCCAGTTCCTGCTGCAGTTTCATGGCCTGGCGTTGACCACGGTGAGCCACGCCTCGCTGATGGTGGGCGCAATGCCGGTGCTGCTGGCGGCGGCGGCAGCATTGTTTGCCGGTGAGCGGCTGGACTGGCTGGGCTGGCTGGCCCTGTGTGGATCGACGGTGGGCGCTGCGATGGTGGTGCTGGGCGGCGACCGCGCGACCACGGGGCGCGAGACGCCTTCGCTGGCGGGGGATCTGCTGGTGATCGCCTCGCTGGTTACCGCGCTGGCCTGGATTCTGCTGAGCAAGAAGCTGATGGAGACGCACAGCCCGCCAGTGGTCACCGCGTACACCATCTATTCCGGAACGGTGATGCTTGTGGTTTGGGTGGCGGGCTCGTGGCTGTTTGCGTCTCTGAGGCATGAAAACGTGGAGCCCATGCCGTTTGCCCATGTGAGCGTGAGGGCGTGGGTTGCGCTGGCTATCAGCGGGCTACTGTGCACGGCCACGACCACGCTGCTATGGAATTGGGGCATCCATCACGTGCCTGCCTCGCGCGCCGGGGTGTTTCTGAATATTGAGCCGGCGCTGGGCTCTGTGCTGGGCGTGGAGCTGCTGGGCGAGCGGCTGGGTCCGTATGCGTGGCTGGGCGGTGCGCTGATCCTGGGCGCGGCCATCATCCTGACTGCGCGCGGACATGAGCCGGAGCTGGAGGTGATTCTCGAGTAGTGATCCGGGTTCAGGGAACAGTCAACAGCGGGCAACTTGCGGGCATGAAGATTGATGCGCGGAGCTTGCGCGCGAGTGGATTTTGGAATGGCTAGGAGAGCGTGCGGCAGCATCGGTGGGATGGAACGCCACGGAGCTTCAGCACCCGCGCAGGACAAACCTGTCTCTACGCAAAGCAAACGGCGTGACTGGGCGGAGATCGGCATTGCCTACGGGCTGATCATGGCGGTCGTGTGGACGCCGCGGCCGTTGCAGAGGGTTCTGTGGATGGTGGCAGCGGTTGGGATCGCCGTCATTCTCTGGAGATCGTTCGATAGCTGGAAAGCGATGGGGCTGCAAGCGGCGAATTTTGTGCGCTCGCTCTGGATTGCGGGCGCGGCGCTGGCGCTTGCGGTTGCGGCCGTTCTGATTGCCGCAAGGATGCACACCCTGCTGCTGCCGGGAGGCCCATTCAATTTTGTCGGTACGTATTTTGCGTATGCGGTTTGGACCGGTGTGCAGCAATTTCTGTTGCAAGGCTTTTTTCTATTGCGTTTCCTGCGCGTGATTCCCGACAAACGGCTGGCAGCGCTCACGGCGGCTGCGCTGTTTGCAACGGCGCACCTGCCCAATCCGGTTCTTACGCCGATCACGTTGATCTGGGGCTTCGCCGCGTGCCTGTTGTTCCTGCGCTACCGCAATCTTTATCCGCTGATGATGGCTCACGCCATCCTGGGCATCACGGTGGCGATGACGATTCCCGGACCCGTAGTGCACAACATGCGCGTCGGCCTGGGGTACCTGACTTATCGCCAGCACATGTATCGGCACGCGCCCTGGCCGCAGCGGCTAACGCAGCCATAGAGACCAGATGGCGTCCACTGTGGCGTGGGTGACGGCCGATGCGCCGACGCGGCGCTCCTGCCGCCACGCGCGGCCGTAGAAGATGCCGGCCAGCGCCGCCAGCAATACGTAGCGCCAGTTGAAGCCGGCGGTGCGTTTGTTGAAGTGAGCCAGGCCGAAGAGGCAGGCAGTGAGGAACAGCGCGCCGTTGCGGCCCATGCGCTTTTCGAGTAGGTTCTGCAGCCAGCCGCGGAAAAACAGCTCCTCGGGAACAGCAATGAAGAAGAAGGTGAAGAGCCATGCGGAGGCAATGGGCCCAAGGCCCGGCCAGTCGCGGTGCGCGTGCAGAAAGCCGAGACTCAACCCGAGAACTAGGGCAAAGGGCGTGTAAAAGGCAACCTCGCGCACACCGATGGCGGCGTCTTTGAGGCGCAGACGCAGATCGAAACCGGCTCCGTCGAGCCGGCGGATGAGGATGAAGCCGTAGATTCCGGCATCGAGAAGGAGGATCTTGTTGAAGATAGCGAGGTGGGACGGCCATGCGCCCTCGAACCAGCGCAGATCGACGGAAAGACCGAGCGCGGCGAGGACCAGAAAGTCGCGCCAGTTGCCGCGCTGTTCGGGATCGACGCGGGAGGCCTGCCAGAGCAGAGTGGCGATGGCGGCGGGCAACAAGGCGTACATGGCGAACCATTGCGCACGGAAGATGCCCGCGCCGCACGCGACCAGCACATAGGGTATGCACAAGAGGACAGGAGACGTAAGCTGCGCCCAAAGCGGGAGGCTGCGCACGCGGGCGCCAATGGCCTGCGGGAAAAACGCCACACCCAGGAAAAGCAAAAGCGTGAGCAGCGCAGCCATCAAGTTGACGGGAGTGAACAGATGCATCCACTCCATTGTGCGCCTGAAGGGGTTGTTTCAGAGACTCCTCAGCGCGCCAACCAATTACCAGAGGCCGGGTACGAGCCGGAAATGTGTGCGAGCCGCATACGCCGCATAGCCGGAAAGCTGGTCCTGAAGGAACCGGTCTTCCTGCGCGGTGCGCCAGAGAATGAGAAGCGCGATGAGCGCAGCCACGGCCATTGCCCACCCCGAGCCAAGCATGAGAGCTGTCGCCGGGTACATCAGGATGGATCCCGCATACATGGGGTGGCGTACGAAGCGGTAGGGACCGTCGGTGACGACTGTGTGGCCGCGATCGGTTTGAATGCGAACTGTCGTCTCAGCGAAGGGGTTTACGAGGAAGGTCCAGGTAACCAGCGCCATTGCGGCCAGAAACAGTGCGATGCCCGGAAACAGGGTCCAGGACGGCATCGCTAAGCCGTGGAATCGAACCGCGTCCAGTCCCGCCACCAGGACCTGAATGAACGTAAGCGGGAAATAGAACCACATGAAGAATCTGTCGAACCGTCGTGTATCCTTGCGCATGAATTTGCCGCGCGCTTCCAGCAGGCCGGGGTTGAAGCGGTGCATGAGCGCGCCGACAAACGTCATAGTAACCACATAGACAGCGACGCATACCCATCCGCGCGTCCAGTCGAGACGCCCTGCGCCGGCGAACGCCGCAGCGATCCAGAGGAGCATCGCCGACATGCCCTTGGCGAGTTTCCAGAGGCGGCCGAGGATGCCCAAAGAGCTTTTCGTTTGCGTTTCGGCTACGGATTGGTCGGGCATCGCGCCTCCTCAATGCATCTCTTCCGGCGCAACGCAGCCGAGTCGACTCGTTGCCGTAAGACAATTCTCGTCTCAATTTGATTTGCCAGTATGTGACAGCGAGTACGAGAAACCGTGACCGCGCAGCGGAGGCAGGAGGCGTTATCCCTCGAACGACAATTGCGTCGAGGCCCACACAGGCGGGGCAGGCTTGGGCTCTGACGCAAGTTCGTAAACAAGACGTTCGAGCACCAGCCGTTTATCGGGCGGCGAGGAGCGGAGCTCGAGGTCGGCGCGGGCTACGAGGCGCAGAGCACGGGTGAGGTCGCGGCGGCTTTTGTACCGGCGCGCCTGGCGGATGAGGTCGTCGGCGGCGAAGGGCGGCATGCGAAAGCCCTGCCACAGCGCCTGCCAGATGGCGCGCGAATCGCGCACGTTTTTTTCGAGAATCACCAGCATCTGGCGGAAGGTGCGGGCCAGCATGTAGAGATGGCCGATGGCGGCGTCCTCACCGGCGTCGGAGCTGTTGAGGAGGCCCTGCAGCAGCGCGAGCGCGCGGACGCGGTCGCGGGCGCTGATGGCGTCGGTCAATTCGTAAAGAGTGCGCTGCTTGGCGCTGAGCACCATGGTCTCCACGTCGCCGAGGGTGATTTTTCCCCGGCCCGCAACGTAGAGCAAAAGCTTCTCCAGTTCCGAGGAGACCAGCATCATGTCGGCGCCGAGCGCGTCCACCAGCTCGCGCGCAGCGTCGCTTTCCAGGCGCAGGCCTGCTTCCTGCGCCTTGGCCGCCGCCCAACGCATCGCGTCTTCCTCGCTCACGCGTGCCAGCTCCACCATGCCGCAGTGCTCGCCCAGCGTTTCCGTGAGCCGCCCGTAGCGGTTCTTGTCGTCCAGCTCGATGCGGCGCGCGTCCGAGGGAATGCGCAGGAAATCGGCAACAAAAAGCAGCAGCGCCTGCGGGTTCGGTGATTGAAAGTAGCGGTCAAGCGCGGCAAACTCCTCCTTTTTGGCGCCGCGCGTGTAGAGCTGGCGCACGTTGCGGACGAAGATCACTTGAAACGGAGCCATCAGCGAGGGCGTCTGCGCCCGGTCCAGCACTTCAAAGATCGAAGTGGAAGCCAGGTCAAGATCGGAGAGGCAAAAATCGCGGAGATCGGCGGGAACGAAGGCCTTGATCACGGCCGAGCGGCAACGGTCGAGCAGAAAGACCTCGTCGCCGGCCAGCACGTAGCCGGGCCGCAACTTGCCGGCGCCTGCCGCGGCGGCTTCAATTTCCTCGATAAAGCGGGCCGCGGCACTGAATCCGGAGCCCCAGCGCGAGCCGGTCAAAGCTCCGGCTCCTTCTTAGCGCACTCTAACGCCGCATTTCTCATGCGGCTCCAGAATACCGTTCCTGCGGCGAACAGGCCAGCCTGGAAAAGTGGGCAGGAATCAAGAGAGGAGCGGCGTTCACGGCCTCCACAGCCCGGATGGCAATCCAGGCCAATTCCGTAATCCATGTGCAGGCGATGCTTCCATAGAGACGCTAAAACCCCTCCAGCACGTCGGCAACCAACTGCCGGGCGAAGGCACGGGAGAGGCGCTGGATGGCCGCCGGATCTTCCTGGACAAAGGTCGGCAGGTTCGTGGTGGACTGGTACTGTTCGCGAAAGACGTAGTTCTTGTTCTGGTAAAGAATCCTGCCGTCGCGCGCGGTCAGAGTCACGGACGCCACAATGGTGATCACGAAGCTCGACGACTGCTGCGTGGCGGCGTTGTATGTGAACGGCACCGTCGACTGCTTGAGAATGGCGCCGCGCAGCACTGCGTCGGCATCGGACCCGGCATCGGAAGTGACGCGGAAACGGGTGCGCGTGGCGAATTCTCGGATGACGGCCTCGGTCAGCGCCTGCTCCGTACCGTTGATGTCGGTGCGCGTGGCGAAGACCGGCACGGCAAGCGTTTTGACATCGGGAGGCAGATGCGTGGCCGCGCCCAGCGTGTGATAGCCGCATCCGCTCAGGCTCAGAAAGGCAAGCGCGGCCGAGAGGACGGCTCGAGGCAAGAATGCGGGCGGACGCATGACTCCTCCCAGTGTACTCAATCGCGTTCCGGCCCGGCAGCGGTAGCATTCTGGTTATGAGCTGGATTGGATGGGCGCTGCTTTCCGCCGTATTTGCCGCCGCTACGGCCCTTCTGGCCAAAGTGGGAGTGGAACATGTTGACTCGAACCTCGCCACGGCGCTGCGCACCAGCGTGGTCGTGGTATTTGCCTGGGGCATCGCGCTGGCGCTGGGCAAGCACGGCGAGATGCGATCGCTGGATCGCCGCACGGTGCTGTTTCTCACGCTGTCGGGGCTGGCCACGGGGTTGTCGTGGCTCTGTTACTTCCGCGCGTTGCAACTGGGGCCGGCCTCGCGCGTGGCGCCGCTGGACAAGCTGAGCGTTCCGCTGGTGATGGTGTTTGCCTGGCTGCTTCTGGGCGAGAAGCTCAACGCCGCGGCGCTGGTTGGCGGCACGCTGATTACCGCCGGAGCGATAGTGATGGTGCTGAGTTGAAGGAGAACAGAGAACAGAGAACAGGGAACAGGGATCAGGGATCAGGAACAGACTCGCAGGCGGTCGTTAGCGGTCCTTATACTGGAACGAATGACAGCGCCAACTCCATCTCAGCCCGCGCCTCCTTTGCGGCCGCGGCGGATTGTCCTGACCGGCTTTATGGGCTCGGGCAAAACCACCGTCGGCCCGCTGGTGGCGCGACGGCTGGGCTGGAGCTTTGTGGACGCGGACGACGTGATCGAGGCCGAAGCCGGATGCACTATTGCCGAGCTTTTCCGCCGCGATGGCGAGGCCGCCTTTCGCGAGCGTGAGCGGGCTGCCATCGCGCGGCTGGCCGGCGCCGATGGTTTGGTTCTGGCGCTGGGCGGCGGCGCTATGGAAGATGCCACTACACGGTCGTTGCTGCTGACTTCGCCCGAGACGCTGCTGGTTCATCTGGAGGTGGAGTTGGCGACGACGCTTGCGCGCTGCCGGGGCACGGAGCAGCAGCGGCCTGTGCTCGCCGACGAGGCGAACCTGGCCAGGCGCTATGAGCGGCGAATGCCCTTGTACCGCATGGCGCATTTATCGATCGCCGTGGATGCGCTGACTCCGGAACAGGTGATGGAGGCGATTGCCGGCGCTGCCCAGCGCGTCTGACCGAAAACCGCGTGAGAGCGACGTTTGGCGACGTTTGGCGACGAAAATCGCCGCGGTTTTGAGCCTTTCGAGAAAGGCCTCTATTGATTCTGAACGACTTAGGTTGCGAAATGAGCTGTTTTTATACCCCCTCCGGGTATAGGGGGGTAGGGGGTAAGGCAGTGGTCGGTGGACAGTGGTCAGTGATCAATGGTCAGAAAAACCGTGGAACGGGGGCTGGAGGGCGATGCGGAGGTCGTTCTTGTCTGTTCGCCGATCATGGAACCATTGTGCGACAAACCCCGGAAATTCTCTGCAAATCTATGTTGCTGTGCTGCAATGAGTTAGCCAGAGGAGGGCTTGCGGAGAGCAGGGAGCAGAGGACTGAAACGGGCCAGCAAGTTAAGGCATTTCTCCCCATCGTGTGAACAGACCCTAGGAGAAGTGTTGCCAGCCTTGAGGAGAGAGGGGCTGCGGGCCGCGTGGGGTGAGAAGGGTGACGGGCGGGGTGGACGGGCGCCGGGCGGCGATGCGGCCGATGCGCGTGACAGCGACTCCTCGGATGCGGCTGGGCACGCGGGCGGTGGGCGGCGCAGTGAAGAGGAGTTCGTACTCTTCGCCGCCGTGCAGCGCCTGCGCCGGGGTTGCGGCCGGGTGAATGGGCAATGCGGCGGCGTCCACCTGGGCAGCCACGCCGGACTCCTCGCACAGATGCGCAAGATCGGTAGAGAGACCGTCGCTGAGGTCGATGGCCGCGGTGGCCAGCGAGCGGCGCGACAGCCAGAGTCCCTGCGCTACGCGAGGGCTGGGGTAGAGGTGCGGCGCGAGCAGCGCTTTCAGGCGGCTGGGAATGCGTAGAAGATCGGGATTCCGCGGCCGGGAGTGCGTATGTTCGGCAGCAGCGGCCAACTGCGCGAGGCGCGCGAGGCCCGCCGCGGCTCCGCCCAGGCTGCCGGTGACGTAGAGCAGGTGGCCGGGCCGGGCGCCGGAGCGAAGCAGGGCTTTGCCGCGCCGCACTGCCCCGGTGAGGACGACGTCGGCGACCGGGATCGGCGACTCGGCGAGGTCGCCGCCTGCCAGAGGGGTATGACAGGCCTCGGCGAGCGCGAGAAAGCCGTCGAGAAACCGATCGATCCACGGCGCGCTCCGCGCCTTAGGGTTTTGGACGAGTGCAGGTGGGAGGGCCAGCGATAGAAACGCAGCGACAGGGCGGGCGCCCATGGCGGCCAGATCGCTGAGTCCGCGCGCCAATGCGCGATGGCCGATGGCCTCAGGAGGGTGCCAGTCAAGGCGGAAGTGGCGGCCGGCAAGGGACAAATCCGTGGTCACGGCCAGATCTTCGCCGGAGCGCAGACGCAGCAGGGCGCAATCGTCGCCGATGCCCAGCCTCAGGGAGGAATAGGGCGACGGGGCCGCGCGGGCACGGATTCGCCTGAGCAGGGCCAACTCGCCCACTCGGCCGGAGAGGGACGATGGGATGGGCTCGGACCGCATCTCTTGAGGATAGGATATGCCGAGTGCATCTGCGTAGCAGCCCCGGTTGCGATGGAAAGATCTTTGCCCCCGGCGTGTAGCCGGACTGCGAATACTGGTGACGAAGGTAACGAAAAGGCCGCAGCGCGCGCGCCGATCTTCTTTTGGGGAGGATGCAATGACAGGCCGTTGCTTTTTGGGGGGTTAGATTGCATCAACAGCATGTCCGGTTCTTTTCGGGGGGCGGCTTTCATTTCGGGAATTGCCAAATACCTCCCGGGATTCTTCGTTGACCCTGCGAGGAGCAGTCTGTTAGGCTTGACGAACGTTCTCGCATCTGCCCCTGGTGGGGCGAACAGGGTTTTGTACGGGCGTAATGGCCCGCGCGCGATCGACTCTCCCCTTGGTGTGGACACACTTTGACTGGCGAATCGCAGGGGATTGCAGACAAAGATGCTACGCAGGCGTTATTACATTCTTTTTGTCGCCAGAGATGAAGCCGGCGAGCTACGGAAGATTCCGCTTCCGCTGAAGTATGCCTACGGATTCTTGGCCGCGGCAATTGTGGGGGCATTCACGATTGTGGGCCTGGCCGGATCGTACACGCGGATGCTTCTGAAGACCGAAAGTTACAATCAGGTGCGGGCGGAGCGCGAGACGCTGCGGCAGAACTATCGGCGCATGGCTGAAATTGCGCACACACGCAGCGTGCAGGTGGCGTCGTTGGGGGCGCTGGCCAACGAAGTGACCGCTCTCTACGGGTTAAGGCAAAACAAGCTGCAACCCGCGGCTGAAAAGAGGCCGGGGGCTTCGGCGAGCGCCGCAGCGGCGGATCCGGCTCCGGCAGCCCTTGCGCAAACAGACGACGTGAGCCAGCAGCAGGTTGCGAGCTCAATCGACACGTTTTATACCCTGCGCGCGGAAGCAATGTCGGGCGAAGTTTCGCGGGCGCTGGAGAGCGGCCTGACGGCGAACTTTGCCGGCGACTGGACGGAGCTGGCGGACGCGCCCTCAATGTGGCCAGTAGAGGGCCCCATCGTCTCGGGCTTCGGCGTGCGCGAAGATCCGTTCAACGGCGAAGGCGCGTTTCATACAGGGGTGGACATCGATGCACCGTATGGAACGCCGGTGCGCGCGACGGCAGACGGAGACGTGACCGAAACCGCGATGGCCGCCGGATACGGTCGCGAGGTGGTGCTGGATCACGGTCACGACGTGCGTACATTGTATGGACATCTTTCCGCGATTGCGGTTTTTCCCGGCGAGCATGTGACGCGCGGGCAGATCATCGGCTACGTGGGCCAGTCGGGACGCGCCACCGGGCCGCATCTGCACTACGAAGTCCGGGTGCACAACGTGCCGGTGAATCCGCACAAGTACCTGCGCGTGACCTACGCGCAGGCGGCGAACCTCGATGACTTCGCGTCTTCAGGCCAATAGGGAATCGATTCAAAGAGGCACAGACGGCTCCCGGCGAACGGGAGCCGTTCCTTTTTTGCGCGAAAGGCTAAGGCTGGCCATGGTTTCTGATCGCGCCGGTGAGGCAATGCGGCCGCGGAGCGCGGCATCGGTTGCTCTGGTTTCGTTTGCGCGCATGGGCGTGGTATTGTCGCCTCTGGTTGTTCCCGGAAGGATTGCAATGAGATTTCGCCTGAGTTGTCTGGCCCTAGTGTTTGCGCTGGCGGTTCCGGCCGCGGCGCAGGACCGCGGCGCCGAAGTGCGGACGGCCTTCACTCGCGCGCAGCACCTGAAGCACGGCATCAACGCATCGGAGTGGTTCGCGCAGCGGCACGAGTATCCCGCCGAGTACACGGATCGCTACACCGATGCCGGGGACATCGCGCTGATGGCAAAGCTGGGCTTCGACCACGTGCGGCTGAGCATCGATCCCGTGCCGCTGGCGATTTCGATGAACGGCGATCGAGGGCGGACCGGCGATTTCCTCGCCCGGCTGGATCGCGCCGTGGACACCATGCTGGCAGACGGCCTGGCCGTCGTCATCGACGTTCACCCCAGCGACGACTACAAGCAGCGGATGAGCACGGACAATGAAGCCGTGGAGCGGTTCGCGATGCTCTGGCGCAAGCTGGCCGCACACTACGCCGATCGCGATCCGAATATGGTCTTCTTCGAGGTTCTGAACGAGCCGGAGGTGAACGATCCCTACCGCTGGTACGGCATCCAGACGCGCGTGGCCGCCGCCATCCGGCAAGCGGCGCCGCACAACACCATCGTTGCCACGGGCGCCAACTGGTCCGACCTTCCCGACCTGCTGGCGATGACGCCGCTGGCCGACGGAAACGCGATCTATAACTTCCATTTCTACGAGCCTCACGAGTTCACGCACCAGGGAGCCACATGGGGTGCGCCGTGGTGGAGTACCACGCATTCGATTCCGTATCCGGCGACGGAGAGCTCGATGCCGGAGCTATTGAAAGAGGTTCCCGGTGCGGCAGAGCGCTACGAGTTGGAGCGCTATTGGCTTGATGGGTGGAACGCGCATCGCATCCGGTTGACGATCGACGAGGCGGCGGCGTGGGGTCGCGACAACCATGTGCCGCTGATCTGCGATGAGTTCGGCGCCTTCCGCGACCACAGCGATCCGGTGTCGCGCGCGAACTGGATTCGCGACGTGCGCACGGCGCTTGAAGCAGACGGCATCGGCTGGGCAATGTGGGACTATCGCGGCGGTTTTGGCGTGGTAATCAAGCAGGACGGCCAGCCGGCGCAGGTGGACGAAACGGTGGTGAGGGCGCTGGGGCTGAGTGGGCGCTAGGAATCGCTCGCGGCGGTTAGCAACCGCTCGGAGACGGATTCGACGATCTGCTCGTGGACCTCGTCGATGGTGAGGTCGCCTTCAATGAGGACCACACGGGCGGGCTCGCGGGCGGCGATCTCGCGGTACTTCTCCCAAACACGGCGGTAGAAGGCATCCTGCTCGGACTCGAAGCGGCCCTCGTCCGTGCCGGTTTCAGTTTCCATGCGCTTGTTGCGGTGACGGGCGCGGGCCAGCGAAGCTTCGAAGCTGGGCAGAAGCAGGAGGGTGAGATCGGGCTGCAATCCACCGCAGAGTTGCCGGTGAAGATCGAGCACCACGGCGGAGCCGAGTTGGCGGCCGCCGCCCTGGTAAGCCTCGGTAGAGTCGGTAAAGCGGTCGCAGAGAACGACCCTGCCCGCGTCGAGGGCCGGTTGGATGACCTCGGCGATGGCCTGCGCCCGGTCAGCGAACATAAGGGCCATTTCAGTCATGGGGGCCAAGGCGCTGGAGCGGGAGTTGAGCAGGATCTCGCGGATGCGGTCGCCGGCGGGCGTGCCGCCGGGCTGGCGCACGACGACCGGATCATGGCCACGCCGGACTAGCCATGCCGCCAAGCGCTTGATCTGCGTGGTCTTGCCCGACCCGTCGAGGCCTTCAAGCGTGACAAAAACACCGCGTGGCATGGGCTGAGTCTACCACCACGCAAGCCGCTACAGACAAATGCTTCAAGTTGTGTTACAAGAGGTTGAATTCCCCAAACATAGCTGGAGTAGGCCGGCAGCGGTCTCGCTCCATGGAGTGAAATATGCGCCTTCGCGACACACTCAAGCTTGCAACTTGTCTCCTGCTGTTCGCCGCACTGCCGGTGAGCCGGCTGGCCGCACAAAACCTCACGCTGGAAGGACAAACCGGAGGATTCCTCACGCCGACCGCTTACGTGGTCTACACAGAGAAGGGACAGTTTTTCTCGCATCCGTCCGTGGGCTTCCATTTCATCGATGCTTCGGCGGTCATCGGCGATGTTGAAACCTTCAGCATCACCGAGGGCTTTGGCAGCCGTGCAGAGGCGGGCTACACCCGCAGCGTTCATCAGTTTGGAGACCAGCCGGCCACTACGGCCACACCGCTCGGCTTGAGCAACCTGTGGAACTACTCCGGCATGAACGTCTTCCACGGCAAGGTCGTCGCTTTCAGGGACGGGCAGTTCGGCGCATGGATGCCAGGTATTGCGATCGGCGGCGCGATCCGCACCAACGACCACTTTGTCTCGGGCGCGGCCAACAAGACGCTGACGGGAACGGACAAGTCGTACACCAACGGCGACGCGTATGTTGCCGTCACCAAGACCTGGGCGAAACCTCCTGTACCGTTCCTGCTGAACCTGGGCTGGAAGGCCACCAATGCCACCATCTTCGGCCTCGGCGGCCAGAGCACTCGCTTTGGCGGGCGGTTCTTCGGCGGTTTGGGCATTCCGCTGCCCCTCGGCCATGGAATCGTGGCGGTACCTTCGGCGGGATTCACGCAGGAGCCCAAGACTTCAGTGAACCTGAATACCCTATTGAACGCCGCGCTCTATCAGTGCGAGGCTGCACTCGTCTGCAATCCCGCGTCGTACACGCTGATGAGCGCCCATCTACCCACAACGCTGGACTATGCCGTGCGGGTGACGCAGCGGGACAAGCCGCACTTTGCGTTTGACATCGGCGTGGGGCAGGTGGCGGGCAACATCGGATCCATCTGGGTTGCAAACCCCTACTACCCTGCCGTGGGGCCTCCGATTGTCGCCATGCCGGTAAATCTCGAGGCGCGGCACGTGGTGGGAATGGGGCTTAGTTACAGATACTGAATCAGTTACAGGTTGCCGAAAAAGCGCCCTCCGGTGCAACTTCTCCGTGCCGGAGGGGTTGCAAACCGAATGCAAACGGCCCATGGGAAACCGTGGGCCGTTTTGCGTTTCCAAAGTCATGCTTTCTGACATCACTTGTCCGGCGTGGGCGCGTAGTAGCCTTCGCGCGTGATCACGGTCAAGTCGCCGTTGTTGGCCTTCAAAACAATTTTGTGGAAGTCGCCCTCGGTATCGACCTGATCGGGCGTGTAGGTGAGCAGGTACTGCTGGCGGAGAGCGCCGGCGATGAGGCCGTAGATCTCTTCGAGATTGTCCTTCTTTTTGGCTTCAAAGTACTGGCCGCCTGTGCGCGAGGCGATCTCCTGCATGATCTTTTTGCCGTCGACCTGGGGCACGTTGGAACCGCCGTGCCGGCCGCCTCCGCCGGGATAGCCTCCGCCGGGATAGCCTCCGCCGGGATAGCCGCCGCCCATGCCGCCGTGGTGCCCGCCGCCGGGAAAGCCATTCTGCTGGTGCTCTTCCTGGCCCTTGAAGTAGATGGTGAAAACCTGCAAGCTGGCATGGTCTGCCGCGTCGATGGCGTCGTTGAGCGTCTCCTTGCTGCCGCGGTCAACCCCGTTGGAGAAGACCACCAGCGCTTTTCGCCCCTCCTTGGGTTTCATCAGCTCATCCGAAGCCAGATAAATCGCGTCGTAAAGCTGCGTTCCGCCGAAGTGGGTGCTCTGCGATTGCCCGTACCCGCGGTCGTTGGAGCTGGTCTCAGGCCCCTGGGGATTGTTCCGTTCCTGTGACGTCGGCCCCATCCCGTCGAGTTCGCGGTGCAGCTTATCGCGAGTGTTGGTGAAGTCAACGAGCAGCTCCACCTCGCGGTCAAAGTGAATCAGGAAGGCCTCGTCGCCGCGAACAGCAGCCTTCGGATCGGCAGGCAGCATCAGGTCCACAAATTTCTCCGCAGCCTTGCGCTCACTGTCCATTGCGGAATAGACGCTGCGGCTTGTATCCACAAGCAAACCCAGGCGGAAAGGCAGATTGCTCTGTGTGGTAAAGCTCTTGATGACCTGCGGACGGCCATCCTCGGTGAGCGTGAAGTCCTTGGCGGTCAGGTTGGTGACGAGTGCGCCGTGCTTGTCGATCACCGTGACCGGCAGCAGAACCTCCCGCGCCTGCACCTTGATGGTAGTCATCGGCTGCGCTGTGGAAGGCTGCTGGGCCATGCCGGATCCGCACAGGCAGGGAAGAGCAAGCACCGAAAAAACGAGGCAGAGTGAAGATTGGATTCTCATAGGATCTTGTCCGAAACGCACTTTCAATCATTTAGACGCGGCGGACCCCAGACCGTTGACCGATGGCGGCGTCCGTGCCCGCCTGGCGTCAGGCCCGGACCGGTGTTTCTAACGCAAAAGCTCTTCGAGCTCCGTGCTGAGGTCGGTTTTGCCGTCGCGGTACTTGACGATGGCCGGAGCGTAGAGACTCAGGCCCCATTCCTTGCCTTTGCCCTTGTTCACGGCGCGCGCGCCGGGCACGACGACGGCATTCTGGGGAACGATGAGCGGCAGCTCGCCTGCAGCACGCAGCACGACGCCGTTCACCAGATCGAACAGGGGAGTGCCGCGCGTGAGAATGGTCCCCGCGGCCAGGACCGCGCCCTTGCGTACGATGGTTCCTTCGTAGACGCCGCAATTGCCGCCCACCAGCACATCGTCCTCGATGACCACCGGGATGGCATTCACCGGCTCCAACACACCGCCGATCTGCGCGGCCGCGCTCAGGTGAACGCGTTTGCCGATCTGCGCGCAGGACCCGACGAGCGCGTGCGAGTCCACCATGGCGCCCTCGTCCACATACGCGCCTACGTTGATATACATGGGCGGCATGCAAACCACACCGCTGGCGACAAACGCGCCACAACGCACAGACGATCCACCCGGAACCAGCCGCACGCCGTCACTGGCGGCAAACCGCCGCGCCGGGTAGGTGTGTTTGTCCACAAAGGAGAGCCCGCCTGCAGCCCACTCCTCCAGTACGCCCAAGCGAAAGCCGAGCAGGATGCCCTGCTTGACCCAGGCATTCACGCGCCATCCGGTGGGCGCCGCTACATCGGGCTCGGCAGCGCGCACCTCGCCGGTTTCCAAGGCTGAGCGCAGAGCCAGGAAGGCCGTCATGGCCGCGGGATCGCCTGTGGCGGCCGGTCCGGCGGCGAAATACCGTCCAATTTCTCTCTCCAGATGGTTGAGGTTCATCGCAATCCGAGTGTATCAATCGACAGTGGAGAGCGAACAGCGGACAGTGAACAGAGTGCAGAGATTTGTAGGGCCTTTGGTGAGAAGTGAGCTCAGGGGAGGGCAGCGGTTTCCTGCCGGGCTGGATTGACGGGGTCCGGCGTGGGCTTGGTTCTCGGCTGCCTGTTTACGAAGATGGGCTGCAGGCGGAAGCAATTCTTCCCCGAGGGGATCAGCGCCAGTGGAATGGGCTCCTGCCCTGGCCGGCCATGGAAGTTTTTTGACTCGAGCCATGCGCTGAGCCGAGGGTCGCGGATCTCGGTTTGGCCCTGCCAGAACTCGGGAGCCAGGCCGCATTGAATGAGCAGGTGGTCCAGATGCAACTCGATGACCCCGACGTCTCTGGGAAAGTAGCGGCGGACGTTGCCGGGCCCCACTTCAACACCGGTGAACGCGTGTCCCTTGCATTGCGTTTTGACCACCATAGGTTCCTGCCGGGCGGCTACGATGAGGTGCGATGAAAGCCGAATGAGGCAAGTCTAAGGAGTACGATTGCGTGGCGAGTGAGGCGATGAAGGAAAAGTGGTTGTGGGGTTCCTGATTTGAGACAGGAGCTAAGTGAAGGCCACATCGGGAAGCCTAGGGCGTGTCATCAAATCCCCGGTAGTGGGCGTTGCTGGTGAAAATCGTTCCAGGCTAGGCGGAGGCCGCAGGCTTTGGCGGCTCCAAGGTCAAGGCCGACAACAACGCATGGAGCGATTTTCACCGCAACCCGAAGGGACGGGGCCAATTTCCCCCATCTCTTCGTCACTCGTCGCTTCAGTAGGTCAACTACAGCGCGCTTCTCGCTCCTCGACCTGGGGGAAATTGGCTCCCGTCGCCCGCCACCGGGGATTTGATGACACGCCCTAGATTCCGGCTGCTACGCGGGGCTGGCCCGCACCCCTATAGCGGGTCTCCTGCAGGTGTAGACCAAGGCACAATCGCCAAGTGGCTTTTTCATCGAGAAAAAGCCACCTTGAATTCTGTCCGAAATGGCTCATAGTTGCAGGAGAACCGCCGAAATGGGAGGTTTTTCTCTGTTCTTGATTTCCCCGCATCGTGGAAGCGCGTCCGTCCGTCCGTATGCGATACTCGAAACGGCATGTACAAACGAATCGTACTCAAGTTATCGGGAGAAGCGCTGGCAGGGGACCTCGGCTATGGTATTGACGCCGCAAAGGTGTCCGAGATTACCGGCGAACTAGCCGAAATTCACGCTCTGGGCGTCGAGATCGGCCTGGTGGTTGGCGGCGGCAATTTCTTCCGCGGCGTGGAGGAGCAGGCCAAGGAGATGGACCGTGTGAGCGCCGATAACATGGGCATGCTCTCCACGGTCATCAACGCCATCGCGCTGCAGGACGCCCTGGAGCAGCGCGAGGTACAGTGCCGGGTGATGACCGCGGTGTTCATGAACCAGATCGCCGAGCCGTATATCCGGCGGCGCGCGGTGCGGCATCTGGAAAAGGGCAGGGTGGTGATCTTCGCCGCGGGCACGGGAAATCCGTTCTTTTCCACCGATACGGCGGCCAGCCTGCGCGCCATGGAGATCAAGGCCGATGTGCTGCTGAAGGGCACCAAGGTGGAGGGCGTGTACAACGCCGACCCGGTGGTCGTGAAAGACGCCGTGAAGTACGACCGGATTACCTACATGCAGATCCTGCAGCAGGGCTTGAAAGTGATGGACCTGACCGCGGTGAGCATGTGCAAGGACAACAACCTGCCGATGATCGTCTTCAACATGAATCAGCCGGGAAACATCCGCCGCGTGGTGTTGGGCGAGAAGGTGGGATCGCTGGTGACAGCGTAGAGCAGCTTCCAGCTCCTAGCTTTTAGCTTCTAGCTGCCTTGGCTCTGGCGGGCCGCTTTGCTCCTATCGAAGAGTTCTCGCGCCACGGTTCATTTGCATTGCCTCGGGGTGAACGTGTAGGTAGTTTCAGCACGACGAGGCTAGCGGCTAGAAGCTAGAAGCTAGAAGCTAGAAGCTGGAAGCTAATGGCTGCCCCCGTTCGGAGACGTCTAACTGTTCGTGGAAACTTGCAAGCCAGCGCCGCTGAAAGCTTTGACAGGCTTGCGCTGCTTCGCGGCCATCAACATCGTCTTCTTTCACTTCTCCAATCCCCAGTGGTTCGGATTTCTGGCGCCGGTGGTCAATGCCGGCTTTATCTCGGTCAGCTACTTCATTCTGCTGTCGGGATTTGTGCTGGCCTATAACTATGCCGAGCGCGCGCGCAACGGGGAACTAGACCGCAAGCGCTTCTGGGAGGCGCGATTCACGCGCATCTATCCTATTTATTTTCTGAGCCTGCTGCTGAGCCTGAATTTGCTGCGCCCGGAGTACCGGACGCACACGCACGCGATGTTCTGGACCGGCGTGGTGCTGACGCCGCTGCTGCTGCAGGGCTTTGTTCCCGCCGTGGCCACGTTCCTGAACACGCCGGCGTGGACCATGTCGGCCGAGGCGTTCTACTATGTGCTCTTTCCCTGGCTGGCCAGGTGGAAGCGGCCGCAGCGCATGGCGCCGCACCTCGTGAAGATGGCCGGCGTGTGGGCGCTGGGCCTGGTTCCCGGCGCTCTTTACATGGCTTTCAATCCCGATGGAATCGCATGGCCGGACCGCTGGAGTTACGGCCCATGGCTGTGGGCGCTCAAGTACACGCCCTATTCGCACATGTTCAGCTTTATTTTCGGCGTGATGCTGGCCGACCTGGACCGGATGATCGGGCGCACAGGCCATTTGCGTTTTTGGCTGGGAATCATCGGGTTTGGCGGAATTTACGCGCTCCTGAGCCTGGGGCCGCTGATGCCGTACGCGATCATGCACGACGGATTGCTCATGCCTCTCTTCGCCTGCATCATCCTCGGGCTGGCCGGAGAAAACCCTCTGGCCCACGCGCTGGGCGCGCGGCCGCTGGTGTTTGTGGGAGAGGCCAGCTATTGCCTTTACCTGCTGCACTTCAACCTGTGGAACCTGGTTCACAGCTCGCACGTGCTGGATGCGCTGGGATTGAGCCGTTTCGATCCGTGGATCAGCTACTTGCTGTTGATTGCCCTGGCCATCTTCGCGCTGCACTTCATTGAGAAGCCGGCGCAGCGCAAGCTGCGCGAGTGGATGCACGCGACATCGGTGCTACGGGGCAGTTGATCACTGAATCGTGACGCGTGCGAGCCATTGGCTTTGTGCCGTCTGGTGTTGGCTCACAGCAAAAAGCCCAGCCGCAGCGGCTGGGCTTTCTTGCCAGGAACTATTTTCGTGCTTACGGCGTGACCGACTGCGTGGAGTGGTTGCCGTGAGGAACGGCGGCCAGCGCCTTGGGATAGGCTCCGGTCGGGTACGGCGTAGCCTGCAGCGTGGAAAGGACTCCGGTATTGGGATCGAGACGGAAGCCGGAGACGGAGTTGCCCAGATAGTTTGCTGTATAGACAAACCGGGCGAGTGCTGGATCCACGATAATCGCCACGGGCTCCGTATCGGTTGGGTTAGTCCCAGAGGTGGATGATGTGTTGACCACCGCTGAGGGGACTCCGGTGGACAGAATAATGCTGTAGGCCGAAACCGTCGAATCCAGGGCGTTGCTGAGGTAGATATAAATGCCACGCGGATCGATCGTAACCGCGGTAGGTTCGGCGCCGCTCCTAAAGGGGCCGCTGACCATGAAATCCAGCGCGTCAGAGGAGAGAACGGTGTAACCGATTAGCTCGTTGGATGCGAAGTCGGTGACGTAGACGAAGCGGTTCACGGGATCGGTGGCGAGGGCGGACGGCTTGACGCCTGCCTGATACGGACTGTTGGCAACGGCGGTCAGAGCGCCGCCGGATCCTACGGCGTACCCGAAGAGCCAGCCAGGATTGGCGTTGCTCGTCGTGCTTCCGCCCGGATTGTAGGCGGACTGGTCATAAGCAGCCACGTAAACGGCACCGCTGTTGGCAAGCACAGTCACGCCGGTGGGCACGATCGTGTCGCCGGCGTATCCCGGAACGGCGAGCTGCACAGTCGCTACCGCAGAGCCGATGGTCCCGGAACTGAGGGCGTACTCCGTGAGCGTGGCGGAGCTGGTTCCCGATACGACATACAAGTAGGTGTTGGCGGAGTTGACCGCAATGGAGACGGGGACAGTGGCCAGGGTCACCGAGTCCTTCTGCGTCAGAACCCCGTGGTCATCGATGCTGAAGTGAACCACCGTCTTGCTGCCCTGATTGGCGACGTAGAGGTTGTAGTAGTCGGAGGTGGTAGCCATCGCCACCGGGTTCGTCCCGCCCGAAGGGACGGTGGGTTGTCCGGTGCGCAGGGCGCCGGATTCGGAGTCTACCGCGTAGGTGTAGATCTCTCCAGCGCTGCCCGGCGAGGCGCCCGCGGAACACGCCACGAAAACATAGTCGATGGTGACAAGCTCGCAGGCAGTCAGGAGGGTGGCCACGATCAGGCCGATTCCAGAGACCAGAAAAAGCTGGCTCAATTTGCTGAACTTCATTCGCTTCCTTCGTCGTGGGCCCGTCACGACAAGCCCCTCAAAAAACTCGTTTAGGTTGCCCCTATCATCATTGTAAAAGCCGGATGCGGGGAGTTGCCACCAGATACTTCTCCCGAGCGCAACGATCTCGGGCTCTCATTGCTGGACTCCGGCTCCCGTGCCGTTGTGCGGAATGGCCACTACAGCGGTTGGTTCCGAGTTCGTCGCATAGGGAGAGAGTTGCGAATCGAGCAGCGTGCCGGTCGTGGTGCTCAACTCAAAGCCGGAGACGGTATTGTCTAGAAAGTTGGCAGTGTAGAGGAAATGATTCGTCGAGGGATCGATTCCAATGGCCACCGGCTGCAGGCTGGTGGAAAAAGTGCCAATGGAGGTGAGCGCGCCACTGCTCATGGAGTAGGCGGTCACTGTTGCGTCAAGCGAGTTGGCCACATAAGCGAAGGGATAGGAAGGATCGACGACGAGGGCGGAGGGCTGATTGCCGGCCTGGAATGGACTGCCGCTGAGAGGGATGAGAGCACCTGCAGCCGCGGCCGTGCCTGGCGCAACCGAGTAACCCCGGACATCTCCCTTGGCGAAGTCCGTTACATACACATAGGAGCCGGAGGCGTCGCTGGCGATGGCCGAGGGTCGAACACCGGCCGGGAAAGGCGAGCCGCTCAAGGGTGTGAGCACGCCGCCGGAACCGACGGAGAATGCGAAGATATAGCCCACGTAAGGCGTCACCGAGGAGTCGTATGCGGTGACGTAAACATAAGCGCCGGAGGCGAGGACGTTGACGGCAGTAGGCACGATCACGTCTGAAGCGCTCTCCCCGGACAGCGTCAAAGGCCAATACTGCCCATTTACGGCGGAGTTTGTGGCTGCTGCTCCCAGCGCCACCGGCGTGGAACCGCTCGCGGCCGTAAGCGGAAAGACGCCGATCGAACCGGAGCAAGGCTCCGCACCCGAGCAGAGGGCGAGCGGCTGGTACAGATCGACGATAAACAAATTCGACTTGTTCGCGGCGATGGCCAACGGAAAGATCCCCGGCGTATTCACGGTGTTGTAGGGATAGAGCTTGCCATCGGAACCGATGATGAATTGAACGATGGTGTTGTCGTCCTCGTTGACTACGAAGAGGCTGCCGTAATCGACGGAAACGGCCTCCGCAACCGGGTTACGCCCTTCGGAAGGGAAGGGTGAGGTGGGAATCTGGCGCATGCGGCCGGATTCCGAGTTGATTTCAAAGACGTTGATTTCGCCGTAGTTGTCGGCGCCGGCGGCCTTGGCGCTGGCGACGAAAACAAAATCGACGGTCAAGGTTTGCGTCAGCTGCGAGCAGGCAGTCACGAGCGTAGCCGCCAATAGGCTGGCCGCGGCGGCCAGCACAAGCTGGCTCGATCTGTTCCACTTCATGCGCATCTTTCGTCAGCGGGCTGTTGTGCGGGCCCTTCCATCCTGCGGTTTTCGAAATCGAATCCCAGCGCAAGCAGTGGCGCCGGCGCCGGCATTCGGCCAGGAACTGTTTGCAGACCCTTGATTCGCGCAGGCTCCGCAGTCCCGAGTCTGGCGGTAGGACCAGCCCGCCTAGCCACGTCTGCCAAGGCCGGCGGACACAAGCCGGCCCTAACTTGTGCGTCCGTTAACCAGGCACCAAGTGGCCGGACCCTCGAGCTTGTACGTGCTGGTCACGCGCATACTGTTCAGGTCGCCGGTGTTGGGATCAATCACGCGCCCAGTCACGGTGGAGTCGTATTCGTTGGCTTCGTAGATGAACTGGCTGGAGGGGTCCTCCACAATGCACTGCGGACCCGAGCCTGAACCGAAGGGCTCTTCGGCGATGAAGCTTAACTGCCACGAAGGCGAATTCGAAATAAAATACGCGGCAATGCCGCTTTCCGGATTCGGGCCTATCGCGTTGTTCCCCTGGTTCGCCACGTAGACAAACCTGCCCTTCTGCTCGACGATCAGGTAGATAGGATTGGCGAGCGTGGGGTCGTCGGGGACTATGCCGCTTGACTCTGCCTGCAGCGCGCCTCCGCTGCCCAGCGTATAGGGCAGAATCTGGCTCGGTGAGGTGGTGGACGTGCCGTTGAACGTAGTGGTGATGGGCTCGTTATCGAGCACGTACATGATGGTCGAGGAACCCACGATAGCCGTACCTTGCGAGATGCCAAGCGATTGGGAACTGTTCTGGCTTAGCGTCAGTTGCCCGGTGCTGCTCGAGTAGCTGTAAGGAAAAACCGATGTTCCGCCAGTGTACGGATAGGAAGTGGGAGCCGCGGAGCCGAAAAGCGTGAGGAGCACGTTGCCGGAGAGCACGCAGTCGACGGGGCTGCCCGGAACCGGGAAATAGGTGATCGGCTGTCCGTTGGCCGCCGTCACCTGGGCATTTTCAATCAACGACAAACGGCCGGTGGTCTGGTCGATCTTAAAGACCGTGATGTCGCCGCAGGTGGTGGTCGAGGGCCCCAGCGCCTGTGTGCAGGAGTTGGTAGGAACGCCGTTCACCAGCGTGGTAACTCCGCTGTCGGGTGCGTCGTGGTCCAGCACAAAGAGATAGTTCCCCGAGGCGTCGACAAAAAGCCGGAACGGATTCACGCCTTGGGAAAAGAAAGTCTCCTGCGGAGTGAGAATGGCGTTTCCGCCGACTGCAAACTCAACGATGTTCGAGTTTTCGCACTCGTTCGCGCCCGTGCCATAGCAGTCCCCGCTGCCCGAGGCATTTGCGCCGCGGTTCAGGACATAAAGAAACCGGCTGCTGTCGGTGAGAAAAGCGCGGACCGGGTTGGCGCCACCCGAGGAAACCGGCAGGCCGTTGACGGGCGTCAACTGGCCCGTATTGTGATCGATCTTATAGCCGGAGATGATGCCGTTGTTGCCGGTTGAAGCGGTGACGGTTCCCGTCACATATAAGAAGCCAACCGTATAACTCTGTATGCAAGACGTCACACCAAAAACAACGGCCGCCGAGAGAGCGCCCATCCAAAGCGCCTTGCCGAATTTCGTTAACTTCATGCTATTCCTTCATCCTGGCTAGGCGTGTGCCGCCAAGTTTCGTCGTTCCCGAGCAGTGCTGGGTTGGGATGGAATCCCTGATGCATTGTAAAAGGCGAGGGCGGGTTGTGCCTAGTTTCCTCCTCTAATCAGGCAAAATCGTGTTTGGCGGCGTGTCGCGGCGCCAAACGCGGCGCCCGATCGTGGGTTCTGCCGCCTGCCTGCCGATTTTTCCAAGAGCGGCCGCCAATTGGACGGGTTCTGGCAGGAAAGGTTAACGATCCTCGGCGGGTTCATCCGCGCCGGGCACGGCTGACGCGCGCCGGGACGCGAGACAATGAGCGCATGAGCAACCGCTTGACGATCGTCGCGCGGGTTCTGGCGGAATGCAACCTTGCCGGCCCCTCATGTCCGCGGAATACGGCCCCGGCGCATTACGTCCACGTGCGCGTTTCTGTCCGGCAAAGACCACTGGGACCCGGAAGCCGCAGCGGCAGAGCTTCCATAGCTCCGCTATAGCCCGTCTCGGCCGGCTACCATAACCGGCGCATCACCCAGGAACATCGCCTCGTCTATATCGCCTCGTCTATCGTGTAACCGCCGACCGTATCGGCTATCTGTAGGCGCGGTATCACTATGAGTAGCACTATAGCGGGTCTCCTGCAGGTGTAGACCAAGGCACAATCGCTAAGTGGCTTTTTCATCAAGAAAAAGCCACCTTGAATTTTGTTCGAAATGGCTCATAGTTGCAGGAGAACCGCCGTAGAACGCCATTCGCCTGACAGTTCTTTACATCCCTCCCCGCCCCTGCCACACTTGAAGCGTGGACACCCAGACAGTCGTCATCCTCGATTTCGGGTCGCAGTATACGCAGCTCATTGCGCGGCGCATCCGCGAGCAGAATGTGTTCTCGGTCGTGCTGCCCTGCACGGCGCCGCTTCCTGAGATACAAGCCCACAAACCCATCGGGTTGATTCTTTCGGGCGGGCCGTCGTCGGTGTACGACGCGGACGCGCCGGCCGCGGACCCGCGCGTGCTGGAACTGGGCGTTCCCGTTCTGGGCGTCTGTTATGGACTGCATTTCATCGTGCATCATCTCGGCGGCAAGGTGCGCTCCGCGCCCAAGCGCGAGTACGGCCACGCGGAGGTCCAGATCGAAGACCGGGCAACGCCACTGTTCGCGGGGCTGCCGCCATCGATCCAGGTTTGGATGAGCCACGGCGACGAAGCGCTGGAGTTGCCCGCGGGGTTCCGCCGCGTAGCCGTTACATCGAACGCGCTGGCCGCGATCGCCAACGAGGAGCGGCGAATCTGGGCCGTGCAGTTTCATCCCGAGGTGCATCACACGCCGCTGGGACCGCAGCTGATCGGGAACTTTCTTTCGATCTGCGGGGCGCGCGGGGATTGGACGCCGGCGCACTTCATTGAGAGCACCGTAACCGCGATCCGCGAAAAGGTCGGCGCAGGGCACGTGATCTGCGGCCTGTCGGGCGGCGTGGACTCGTCCTTCGCCGCGATGCTGGTGCACAGGGCCATCGGCAGCCAGTTAACGTGCATCTTCGTGAACAATGGCGTGCTGCGCAAAAACGAGTTCACGAGCGTACAGGCGAACCTGCGCGGCAAGCTGGGGCTGAACATCGTGGCCGTGAACGCCAGCGCGCGCTTTCTGGAGAAACTGGCCGGCGTCACCGATCCGGAGATGAAGCGCAAGCGCATCGGGGCGGAGTTTATCGCGGTCTTCGAGGAGGAGGCCGGCCGCATTGCGCAGGAGACGGGCGGTGTGGAATGGCTGGTGCAGGGAACGCTCTATCCCGACGTGATCGAATCGTCGAGCGTGAAGGGGCCGAGCCAGACCATCAAGAGCCACCACAACGTGGGCGGACTGCCGGAACGAATGAAGCTGAAGCTGATCGAGCCGCTGCGCGACCTCTTCAAAGATGAGGTCCGGCGCATCGGGCGCGACTTGGGGCTCCCGGAGGAGATCCTGAGCCGGCAGCCGTTTCCGGGGCCGGGGCTGGCGGTGCGCATCCTGGGCGAGGTGACGCCGGAACGCGTAGCCCTGCTGCAGGAGGCCGACGAGATCGTGGTTGCCGAGATCAAGGCTGCCGGCCTGTACACAAGGATCTGGCAGAGCTTCGCCGTGCTGCTGCCGGTGATGAGCGTGGGCGTGATGGGCGACCAGCGCACTTACGCCTACACTTGCGCCATCCGCGCCGTGCACTCCGAAGACGGCATGACCGCCGACTGGACGCCGCTGCCGTACGAACTGCTGAAGCGCATCTCCAACCGCATCGTGAACGAGGTGCGCGGCATCAACCGAGTGGTGTACGACG
>Ga0187865_1000279_pt1 | contig 72794 bp, 76 predicted proteins | sample June2016WEW_11_1_2_FD_132989 | JGI IMG/M metagenome (GOLD analysis project Ga0187865, IMG submission 132989) | Peatland microbial communities from SPRUCE experiment site at the Marcell Experimental Forest, Minnesota, USA - June2016WEW_11_100 | ecosystem: Environmental > Terrestrial > Soil >... | reverse complement strand
CGGCTGACCCGTGCGGAGCAAGGCCAAACGTGGTCGATGAAACGCCTGCAGGAGACCAGGGTAGGCCGCTGAGCTGAATCCCGCCTAGAACAGGAGGAGGACTACGGCCGACACACGTCGAACGTAACGCCTCGGTGGAGGGAGAAAGATCCTCCATCGGGGACTCGTCTCTTCGAAGGCCTAGAGTATATGGGGCGCGCGCTTGGACTTCAATCCGCTCGTGGGATGAAGGTCCCATAGATGTTTACCGACTTCACATTGACAAACTCCCTTAGACCATATTTTGAGAGCTCGCGACCGATTCCTGACCTCTTGACTCCACCGAACGGCATTCTCGGGTCAGACTTCGTCAAGGCATTGACGAAGACCATCCCTGATTGGATTTCCCTCGCGACCCTTCTAGCTCTCTCCATGTCGGTGGTCCACAGGCTCGAGCCAAGGCCGAAATCGGAGTCGTTTGCGACGTTGATTGCTTCTGCTTCGTCACGCACAACATACACAGGAGCAACGGGGCCGAAGACTTCTTCTCGAATCACCTTCATGTCTAGCTTAACGTTGTCCAAGACGGTGGGAGGGTAGAATGCCCCCTTTCCCGGGAGTGGCTTCCCACCCACTCTCACGCGAGCCCCCTTGGACACAGAGCTCCTGACTTGCTCGTCAAGAGTTTCTACCGCCTCGACGTTCACGAGCGGACCGACATCCGTCTCTGCGTCCATCGGATCCCCGGTCCTCTTCTTCCCCATTTGAGAGACGAATTCCTCTACGAACTCTCCGGCCGCGGATTCTACAACAATGAACCTCTTTGCCGCGATACAGCTCTGCCCTGAGTTGAGTACCCTCGCATCCGCCCCAGTCTTCGCTGCTTCCTTCACCTCAGCATCCTCCAGAACGATAAACGGGTCGCTCCCTCCTAATTCCAAGACAAACTTCTTGAAGTTCTGCGCGGCTAACTCCCCTATCCTTCTGCCCGCTTCGACGCTCCCTGTGAGAGAGACTCCCGCGATTTCCTTTGACGCCATTAGCTTGGCGACCATGTCGTGCCCCGTGATCACCGACGTGAAGACACCATCGGGGAACCCGGCATTTTCGAAGGCCTCTTCAACGGCTAGGGCTGACCCGGGGCAGACCGTGGAGTGCCTCAATATCGACGTGTTCCCGGCGACTACGGTCGGGATTGCGAAGCGCAAGACCTGCCAGAAAGGGTAGTTCCAAGGCATGACTGAGAGGATGACTCCGAGGGGATCAAACTCAACGAAACTCGACTTGGCATCCGTCTCTACGTGCTCTTCGGCCAGCCAACTCTTCGTGTTCTCGGCGTAGTATTCCGCTGTCCAAGCGCACTTGTCTATCTCGGACTCCGATTGACTGATCGGCTTTCCCATTTCAAGCGTCATGAGTCTTGCATAATCACTCTTCTTCGCTCGAAGCGCGCCCGCCAACTTTCGCAAATAATCGCCGCGCTCATCAACCGACAGCTTCCTCCATTTCTCAAATGCCGCACGCGCCCTCCTTGCCACCTGGGCCACTTTGTCATCAGAGAAGACAGGGTATGATTCCAGATGCTCGCCGGTCGCCGGGTTTGTCGTCTTGACCAGCCCGGATTGGTGCCCTTGCATTATCGGGCGAAGTTGCGTGTGGCTAGAAAAGGATTTGGACGAACGAAACGGCGATTACGAGGCAATCCGATCCTTGCGTGTCTCAGGCACACTACGCATCCGATGTCAATAACCCATCTTCCAGGAACCTTCGAGCCACCTTTGCCGGAGAATTCAGAATATCAGGTGGAGGGATGCGTTCATCTGTTCGGCAGAAGGTCTATTTACTCGGAGTCGTCGTGAATGGGCCAGGCTCGGTCATGAACGCCGCCATTCTCAGACGAATTGGAGGACCCCTAGCAATCGAAGATGTTGCGAAGCCCGAACCAAAAGAAAACGAAGTTTTGGTCAAAGTGGCCGCCTGCGGCGTCTGCCATAGCGATCTCCACTTGGTCAAGGGTCATACAACCTTCCCTCTGCCGGTGGTGTTGGGTCATGAAGTCTCAGGAGTCGTGGAGAAAGTGGTCGGACACGGTAATGGTCTGAAAGGAGGCGACAGGGTGGTCTGCACAGTGATAATGCCGTGCGGGTCCTGCCACTATTGCATCAACGGGCATGAAGACCTGTGCGAGACGTTCTATCTTCTCAACAGGCTCAAGGGGGTGCTTTACGACGGAACGACCCGGATATACGATCACAACGGGCAGCCAATTTGGATGTTCAGCATGGGCGGGATGGCCGAATACGCTGTGGTACCTTCCAACGCAGTGTTCCCACTCCCAGATGGGATTTCAATCGCAGATTCGTGCGTACTGGGATGTGCCGGTCTTACGGCCTACGGAGCGGTGAAGAATCAAGCCCATCTCAGAGCTTCCCAATCTGTCGCCGTCATAGGTGTCGGGGGGGTCGGCTCGAGCATAATCCAGGTGGCCAAAGTCTTCGGAGCGGCTGAGATAATCGCCGTCGACGTGAGAGAGGAGAAGCTTGAGGCAGCAAAGCTCTCGGGGGCGACCGATGTCGTAAATGCGGCCCGAGAAGAAACCGCACACAGAATACTGGAGCTCACGGAAGGCAAAGGCGTCGATGTCGCCTTCGAGGCGACGGGGAGGCCCGAGACGTACGTCACGGCTCTCAATAGCGTCAAGTCGGGAGGCAGCGTGATAGCCGTGGGCCTTTCGTCTGCGAGCACAACGATTCCAATCGAGATCAACAGGTTCGTGAGAAAGGGCATCAGATTGTTAGGGTCCTACGGTGCCAGACCCCGCCAGGACATGCCAGAGTTGCTGGACCTAGTCCAGAGGCGGATCTTGGACACAACGAGGTCCGTGACTGGTCGCTACGGCCTGAGACAGGTGAACGAGGCACTGGGTGCTCTTGAGAGAGGAGAAGTAATAGGACGATCCATTCTAGAATTATGATTCGGCAAACGCGGAGAGACCATCAGAAGTGGGACACCAAAAGGATCCGTCTGAGGAAGTCGCATCCATGAGCCTCGCCTCCGCTCAAGATCTGCGAGAATTCACGAGGAGCGCCTTCACCAAGGTGGGAGTCAAGGAAGCTCATGCTGAGATCGTCGCCGACCATCTGGTGCAGGCCAACCTCCGCGGGGTAGACAGCCACGGCGTGGCAAGGATTCCGTACTACATCAAAGGGATAGAACTAAGGGAGGTGAACACCACTCCCAAGATAAGGACAGTCGTCGACAAGAAAGCCACCGCGCTCGTCGACGGGGACTTCGCGCTCGGTCAGGTAGTCGGCAAGTACGCCACCGAGCTCGCCGTCAAGAAGGCCGCCGAATTCGGGATTGGCGTCGTCGGGGTGAAGAGGACGTCGCACGTGGGCATGCTGGCGTACTATGGGATGATGATTGCCGAAAAGATGATGATCGGCCAGGTCTATACGAATAGCCCTGTATTCATGGCAGCATGGGGCGGAAAGAAGCCTATTTTCGGAACGAACCCTCTCTGCATGACCTTCCCATACAACGGAAAGAGAGGCCCGATCGTCCTCGACATGGCCACCTCGGAATCCGCCGCCTTCAAGATCATGTCGGCTGCGAGCAGGGGAGAGAACATCCCCGAAGGCTGGGCCCTGGACAAGCATGGCAATCCTACGAGGAACCCACGTGAGGCCCTAGAGGGGGCTCTGTTACCATTCGGCGGGTACAAGGGTTACGGATTGGCTGTCGCCGTGGAGCTGCTCTCTTCTGTATTGATGGGCGCAGAATGGAGCAGCAAGGTCAAAGTTGCTTTCCATACGGAGGGGGGCCAATACGTCCAAGCACTGGATGTCTCGCATTTCAGACCTTTCGAGGAGTACTTGCGGGACCTGGAAGAGGTGGTGAGGGGAATAAAGACGAGCGGCAAAGGGGAAGCCGAAGACGAAATCTACCTCCCCGGGGAGAAGGAAGCCATCATCTCGGCCGAGAGGTCCATCCACGGAATCCCGATAGATGACAATCTGAAGAAAGAGCTCACCAAAGTCTCGGAGGAGCTACACATCCCTCTTCCATTGAAAGAGCTCAATGCAATGAGATAACTCTACAGGCTCAACAGGCGCCGTGGCTGCTGCAATGACATCAGCGCGCGCAGAAACCTACTTCTTGTGCAATCTCTCTGCCGCGACAAACGTCAGCCCTTGTCTGGTCAGAGCCTCGGCCGTCCTGTTCAAGGCGTCATGCTTGTCAAGGTAGTTCACCAAGAGCTTTGGCATCAGCCCCTTCTCGACAATGTCCTTCTTCGGCAAGAAGTAGTCGAGTATGTCCGAAGGATGTTCCCTTCCTTTCTCTGTCTCTGGGATTCCGCCCTCGTGTTTGGCGCCGATGTTCTTCACGTGGTCCGCAAGCTTCACAAGCTCAACAGTCCGGTCGTACGGTTGTCTCACTATGCTCTTGTAGGCTTCAGTGATGTGATGCTCCAGGCGAATCACGCTCTCAAAGTCAAAGGAATTCCGGACATAGGCAGCCAGCTCTATGGTTCTGTTGTCGACAGAGTTCGAGAGGTTGAAGCCAATGAGCGGACTCGAGCCATCATTGCGGCTGAACAGTTTGGCGGTCATCAGCGTCCAGAGAATCGAATAGGGGTTGTCGATTCCCAAGAAGACTGAGATTTTGAACTGCATGTCGATCCCCAGCTTGTGAAGCCAGTACCCCAGAAGCACGGTGCCAGAGTTCATGTTCAAGACCTGCGGGAGACCGTACTCGGTGTAGTAATGGAGGAACTCCTCGACCCATTTGAGTGAGTGCTCGTTCGGGACGCCTGCCCCGCCAAAGTAGCCGGTAATGGTGTCGGGCCCTCCAAGGTGAACGTTGATCGGTTTGCCGTCTGGCCCGGGCAGCGTGCCTTTCGTGTCAAGCGTTTGAACGTATGATGCGCCAATGATTCGCATCGCTGCTGCAAAGGCCAGTATGTCATCGTCCTCGACCTGCTCCTTCATCGAACGGACGCGTATGTATCGCGCTGGCATTAGCTCCTGCTTCGCAATCGATCTCTTTGCTTCCTCGACAAGCCATGGGAAGAAGTTGAACGCACTGATCTCCAGGGTGACTGCGAACGACTCGTCAAACTTCATTGAATCCGCTCTCCTCCCCAGGACCTTCCTTCTGTATTCCGAAACGCTGATGAAGGCTTCTTTGTCGCGTTGTTCAGTCAACCATTCGAGGTCCTTGACAAACGGAGACTTGACCTTCGCGAGTCTTTTCATCAGGTTGTCAATCTTGCCTGCCTTTTTGGCTCTGCGGTTGATCTCGTCGACGCCGCCGTACCTGTCGACGATTTCCAGCAGGCCATTCACGAGTTGATTGTCCTTTCTGAGCAGAAAGTCGTTGATGCCCTTCAGGTTCTTTTCATGAATCTTCAACCTGTCCCTTAGGTCAGCCAAGACATCTACTCCTGGATTCTGATTCGAGTTGCTTGGCGAATGGAATTTAAGTATTCTCAGCCACAATTTGAGAATCTATTATGAGTCGTCGACGCCCCACATTGCAAAGGGCGATAGGGTGCTTGAAGTCGTGGGTTCAGTCTTTGACCGCAGTCAGCCACTTCGAGTAGCGTTTGACCTTCCCGTGGGTCGTTCTTTCATACAGTTTGCTGAGCCTCTCGGTCATCGGGAAGACGCCGTTCCCGATCTTCCTGCCGTCGACTTCCCGTATCTTGGCGATTCCAGCAGCGGTTCCGCTGAAGAAGAGCTCGTCTGATGTGTAGATTTCCTCTCTCGTCATGTCGTTTCTGTAGAAGTCCATCCTCAGGTCGCGGGCAAGCTGTATGACCGTGTCCCTTGTTAGTCCCCTCAGTATGCCCGAGCTCGCGGGAGGGGTGCTGAGGACCTCGTCCTTTACCCGGAAGATGTTCTCCGACGGCCCCTCGGCGACCATCCCGTTGCTATTCAGCAGTATCGCCTCATCGTATCCCGCTTTCAAAGCCTCCATCTTCGCGAGCGCAGCGTTGGCGTAGTTGGCCGCGCACTTAGCCTGCGGGGGAAGGGCTCGCGAGTCGACCCTGACCCAGCTTGAAATGGTCGCACGGACGCCCTTGTCTACAGAGTCCTCGCCCAGGTAAGGACCCCACTCCCAGGAAGCGATTGCCACGGATGTTTTGCTCTTCATCGGGTTCAACTCCAAGTCTCCGTAGGCCGAGAACGCAATCGGTCTGATGTACGATTCTGGGATACCGTTCTTCCTGACCAGTTCGACGCAGGCGTCGTTCAGCTCCTTCGCGGAGTAGTCGATCTTCATCATGTAGATCTTTGCGCTGTTGAGGAATCGTTCCGTGTGCTCTCTGAGCCTGAAGATCGCAGGGCCTTCCGGCGTAGAGAAGCATCGTATCCCTTCGAAAACCGCGTAGCTGTAGTGCAGGCCATGTGTCAGGACATGTGTCTTCGCATCATCCCAGTCGACGAACTTGCCATCCATCCAGATCTTGCTTAGGGCATTCATTGCCCGCGAGTCGTCTCCAAGACTCAAGTTATTTAGGAATACGGCCCGTTTGAAGAGATAAGTGAATGCAAGATTCCTTGGCGCATGCTCTATCCGTGGGTTACGACAGAATTGGCCGGACTAATGTGTAAGACAGGTTTCAGGGTTCTGCCATTCAGCATTCTTATTGGAAGAGCGCATCGGCGTCCGATCTTCCTTCCTGTTTCTCCTTCACTTCCTGTTTCTCCTTCACTTCCTGTTTCTCCTTCTCCCGAATCTGGCTGGTCTCAGGGCCGGAGTAGGCTGGGAGGATGAGCGCCAGCTCAGCCTTCATCACGTCTTCCTGCGGTGTGAGAGTGAACCCCATCTCCTTGCACAGGGCCAGCATCGTCCTGTTGTCCTTCAGAATCACGCCGTAAATCGATTCGAGGCGCTTGTCCCCGGCTATGTCGATCAGCATGTCCAGCAGCTTCTTGCCCAGCCCTCTGCCCTGGTACTGGTCAGCTATGACGACCGCAAACTCTCCACGCCTCTGGTCCGGTTCGGAGATTAGCCTGCCCACACCGACCTCCCGGCTCCTTCCCCCCTGCTTGACTTCCGCCACGATCGCCATCTCCCTGTCGTAGTCGATGTTGCAGAAGCGGACCAGGTCCCCGTGGGGGAGGTTCTTAATCGTGCTGAAGAACCTTAGCCTGCTCGACTCTTCCGACAGAGCGTTGATGAACTCTGATTCCATCGCTTCGTCCTCGGGCCTGATCGGCCTGAGGAGCACGTCGGTCCCGTCCTCCAGCTTGTACGGGACGACATACTTGGTCGGGTAGGGCATTATCACAAGATGCGGGTAGGGGACGCCCTCCTCCGGCGCCCCCGGGTCGAGGAGGATCCTCACGTCTGCGGCCAGCGCCTTCCCCTCGGTCACGAACAGCGGGTTGATGTCCATCTCCGCTATCTCCGGGAAGTCGGCGATCATGCTCGAGAGGCGGACGATGATCTCCTCGAGAGGCTTCATCTGGACGGGAGGCTTGTTTCTGAGGCCGCGAGAAAGGGCCTTGTATATTATGGTCTCTTCCATCATCCTCCGTGCCAAGACCTGGTTCATCGGAGGCAACCCTATCGAAAAGTCTCGGAAGAGTTCGACCCCTGTGCCCCCCGACCCGAACAGCATCACCGCGCCGAAGTCCACGTCCTTCTTCGAACCGAGTATCAACTCGTAGTCGACCGCCCCGGCCATCCTCTGCACGTAGGCGCCGTCGATCCGGGCGTCGGGTTTCAGGATCTTCACCCTTTCCATGAGCTTGACGAACTCGTCCACGAGCCTTTCGCTCGAAGTGATGCCCGTCACGACACCTCCCACGTCGCTCTTGTGGGCAATCTCCTGAGAGACGACCTTCAGGACGACAGGATAGCCGGTCCTGCGCGCGACCATCACAGCCTCGTCCGGAGTCCTGGCGAACCCGCCTTCGAGCCTGGGGATGTTGTACGCGTCGAGGAACTTGTCCGCGTCGGACTGCGACAGGAGGAGCTTCCCGTCCCTTATGGCCCTCCTAGCGATGAGCTTCAGATGGCTGCTGGGAGGCATCAGGTCGACGGGGAGCTCTTCAGGCGTCTCGTAGAGCAGGTCGAGGTTCCGCCGGTACCTGTACATGTACATGTACGTCTTCACGGCCTGTTCCGGCGTCGGATAGGTCGGAATGTTGTTCTCGGTGAATCTCTTCCTTGCTTCGACGACGGCCTTCTCGCCCATCCAGACGGTGAGGATTGGTTTCCGTCTGTCCTTCGATGACCTAATGACGGCGTCGGCGAGCTCGGTGGATGGGGTGACCCCCGTGGGGGTGAAGATCGCAAGGAGACCGTCGACGTTCGGGTCTGAGAGACAGACGTCGAGGGTAGTCGCGTACCTAGCTACATCTGTGTCCCCCAGCACGTCCACTGGGTTGCCACGGCTCCAGAACGGAGGGAGGTGCTCGTTCAGGGTCCGCATCGACTCGTCCGAAAGCTTTGCCAGCTCTCCGCCCTGGTCGGTGACCGAATCGGACGCCAAGACTCCGGGACCCCCCGCGTTCGTGACTATGGCCAGCCTGGGCCCTGCGGGCAGGTGCCTCGAGTCCAGGACGCTGGCGCAATTGAAGAGGTCACCAATCTCGTCGACCCGGACGACACCCACCCGTTTGAAGGCCGCATCGTAGACCTCGAAATCGCCAGCGAGCGCCCCCGTGTGGGACCGGACGGCCTTGGCCCCGGTCTTGTACTTTCCCGCCTTCAGGACAATGATGGGCTTGGTGCGGGCGAACCCTCTCGCCGCGCTCATGAACTTCTTCGCGTGCCCGATTCCCTCCACGTAGAGTATGATGCTCCTTGTCGACGGGTCGCTCCCCAGGAAGTCTATCAGGTCACCGAAGTCCAGGTCCAGCATCGACCCCAGCGAGGCGAAAAGGCTGAAGCCGACGTGGGAGGTCATCGCCCAGTCCAGAATCGCGGAACCGAGGGCCCCGCTTTGAGAGATGAACGCGATCGAGCCGGGTTCGGGGTTGTCCCTGAGGAAGGTCGCGTTAAGATGGGCCGAGGGCCTGGCAAAGCCGACGCAGTTCGGGCCTAACAGCCTGAGGTCGTACTTCGACATGACTCGTTTGATATCTTCCTCGAGCTTTGCGCCCGCCTCCCCCACCTCTCGGAAGCCTGCCGAAATGATTACTACGCCGTCGACCCCGGCCTTCCCGCACTCCTCCACGACCGCGGGGACGGTGCTTGCAGGCGTGGCGACCACAGCGAGGTCGATGTGCTCCTGAATCGCTGAAAGAGTAGGATAGCACTTGAGACCCATCAAGCTTTCGTGTTTCGGGTTGACAGGGAAGATTGAGCGCTTGCCCTTTCCGATCAGGAGGTTCTTGAGCGTCGCCTCGCCGACCGCCCCCTCCTTGTCCGTGGCTCCGATCAGGGCGACGGTCCTCGGATTGAACATCCTCTCGATGTCGGCCATCGTGCTCAGAGGTTCCGGTGCAGTCAAGGTATTACTGTGTTTCGCTGCACACGTGAGACACGACCGCACCTGAGCGTTCCACTTTGGAATGGTCTTGAACGAAAAACACTCTACGGGGAACCACACCCTCTATAAGAGAATCAAAATGGTAATAGTGATTGCCCCATGTTAGTGGAGACACTGGAATACGCAGTCAATAACCGGGAAAAGATTCTCTCAACGATAGACTTTGAGGAGCACAAGTCAATCCTAAGGAAAGCAAGCGAGCTTTGGAAGAAGTACGATTCGACTTGCGACAACCAATCGAAAAAGCTGGTAGGCATTGACAGCAGCTGGAACTTTATCCCCTACCAGGGCTTCTACATCTACGCCGTCGATGCCGTCTCGATTCTCGGTGATGGGTTCTACCTCGTCCCTCCTCTCTTCGACGTGGACCTGAGTACCCTTACCGTGAAATCGGGAGAGGAATACGTGAGCAGTCCCGAGCTAGCCCTTGAGAGTATCGGTATGGAGTACGAGTTCGAGCAGGCCAAGTCCTGCATCGGAAAGGCCGACTACCTCCTCGTCGACGGCTCGATCTTGGCGAGGTACTACGACAAGAAGCAGAAGAGGGAGAACTCTTTCTACACGACGGCCAAGGAGCTGATGAAGCAGGAGGGGCTCCTGTACATTAGCAAGAAATCCTTTAGCAACCTGACACTTCGTGGCGGCCTGGGGGATATGTTCTACTACAACAGGGCTTCCTCCCAAACTGGTTATTCCTCTCCGTTCTTGGACAAAAGGTCCGGGGTGACCATCACCTACATTCGTCTTGCCCAAGACTCGCCCTGCACAAAGCTGGAGATACCGGGAAATGCGAATGCGCAGGATGTCGAGAAGCTGATGGATCTCCTAGAGCCTGACAGCGTGGACGGTTATCCCTACGTACTGAGACTGGCCCACGAGAAGGGGAAAATCAGCCATGAAGAGATGGAGAAGCTCGCTAACTTGCTTGGATTGAGCGTAGAATTGGGCGGAAGGCAGGTCCTCGGAGAGTGACGTCAGAAGCATGACCAGTCTTGTAGAACCCTCAGGTTCCCTCCTGGGAATCGTCGTTGGCCAGACCAAGCCTCACTACTTCCACTTCCTTGCCAAGAGGCCGGTGAGCATGGGCGAGTACGTCACGGTCGACTCTCCCGCTGGCCGAATCCTCGGACTGACGGAGGACAGCACGACGAAGAGCGACCTCCTCGACAGGGTTGGAGACTTCCAGACGGCGTTTGAGGCGAAGCGCGTCGCCGCCAAGAACATCAGGGACAAGAGTTACAGCGCCTCTGTGAAGGTCGTCGGCTTGATCGAGCAGCTGCACAAGGGGACGGTCGTCCTTCCTTCTCTTCCCCCGGAGCCAGGAATGGAGGTCTACGAGGCCAGGACTGAAGAGATCGGGAACATCTTTGACAGGAGCGGCCGGGAGAGGCAGTGGGTCCAGATCGGCTCCCTCCTCCGCAACAAGGATGCGAGGGTCTCAGTCAACATCGACAAGATGGCTTCCAAGCACCTCGCCATCCTCTCGGTCACGGGCAGCGGCAAGTCCAACCTCCTGGCGCTGATTGTGAAGCAAGTGTCGCGGCTGCAAGGCACCATTGTGGTATTCGACTATCACGGCGAGTATTCCGAGCTGGACATCCCCAACGTGGTGCACGCAGACGCGAAGATCAACCCGCGGAACGTCGGCGCGGACGAGCTGGCGGACCTTCTAGATGTGAGGTCGGGTGCGGACCTGCAGCGCGCCGTCCTCTCGAAGGCATTCACAGCGGAGGTGCGTGCGGCCGCAAACTTCTGGGACGCCCTGCTCACCGAGGTCAAGAAGATAGGGGCGAGTGAGAAGCCCAACGCGAAGGTGGCGGCGAGACTAGACGACATCATCAACCTCGCTATCAGGAGGATGAGGTCCGTCATCGACCCGAGCGTCGGCGAGGTTCTCGACCAGATTAAGCCGTCCAAGGCGAACATTCTGAACATGCTGGAATTCACGGAGAAGCAGGCCGACGTAGCCATCGCCTACTACCTCGACGAGATCCTTGACGACAGGAAGAGAGCGATGAGGACCCGAAATGACAAGGGGGAGGGGCAGAAGGTCAGGTTCCGCGCTCCCGTGATATGCGCTATTGAGGAGGCCCACGCCTTCATCCCGGCGGGGGAAGAATCGGACACCAGCTACATCGCGTCGAAGGTCGCCAGGGAGGGGAGGAAGTTCGGGATGGCTCTCATAATCGTGTCGCAGAGGCCCAGGAGGGTCGACCAGGACGTCCTGAGCCAGATGGGCTCCTTCGTCATAATGAAACTGACCAACCCAGAAGATCAGGAGCACATCAGGGAGGCGAGCGAGGCCATCAGCGAGGACCTGCTGAGGAACCTCCCCTCACTGAATGTGGGCGAGGCGGTCTTGCTCGGCGAGTGGGTTAGCATACCGTCAGTCGTGAAGGTCGACCACGTCGCTGAGAAGAAGACCGGCGCCGACATCAGCGCGACCGCCCTGTGGGCAACCGAACAGCAGATGAGCCAGATAGCCAGGGAGACTCCGAAGGGCTCGATGGTACTGGAGTAATTCCAAACCGGTGAAAGCAGTGCCACTGATTCTCCACACATCGGACACCCACCTCGGCTACGCTCAGTTCGACCTCCTGGAGAGGGAGAACGACGTCTACGAGGCCTTCAACGAGGTCGTCGAGACTGCAGTAAAGGACCGGGTCGACGCTGTGATCCACTCCGGCGACATATTTCACGTGCCGAAGCCAGGCGGCAGGCCTCTCGTCAAGCTGGCCGAAGGGATCAAGACGCTCGCGGACAAGGGGATCAGGTTCTACTTCAACTTCGGAGAGCACGACTCGAACCAGGTATGGGGGACGCCGTCATCCTATCTCTTCCACAAGCTCGGCCTGGCCACGTACGTCGGGGATGGGGACCCGGTGATCGATGGGGACCTCATGATAGTGGGCTTCCACAAGAGGAAGAAGGGCGCCATCGATGACCTACTGGAGGCCTTCAAGACATCGGATCGGGCGGCGGAGCAACACCCCGAAAAGAAGAGGGTGGCGGTCATTCACCAAGGGTTGTACGAATTGCACGGGTTCGCAGGCGAGCTTACGGCGAACGACCTCCCCCGGCACTTCGACTACTATGCGATGGGCCACCTCCACGACCACTCAGAAAGCAGGTTCGAGCAACTGAGGGGGCCGCTCTGCTACCCGGGGTCGCTCGACCCGACGGACGTAGAGGGGATCCACGAGTTCAAGAAGGGATTCTACATCGTGGACCTCTCGGGTAGCGAGGCCAAGCCTGAATGGGTCGAGGTGAAGTCCTCGCGGCGGCAATTCCGCTTCGATGTCGAGTACGCGAAGTTCAGAGAGGAGATCGCGGGTGTCGTCGGAGAGATCGACAGGAAGGCACTCACCAAGAAACCGGTGATCCTGTTACGGGTGAAGGGGGCCGACATCGACAACGGGGAGGTGAACGCCTCGCTCGGAGCGTTCAGAGAGGACTGCCTCTACGCCGACTGGACCCCGCTGGTAGAAGAGACCGGGGGAGGAGGCGGCTCGCTCCTGGCAGAGAAACCCGCTGACATCCAGCAGGAGATGTTCACCCTGGCTTTGAAGGCGCTGGGCACAGAAGCGAAGGCCTCGTTCGCAGTGAACGAACTCCTGCCCCTCCTGGCGGCAGGAAACCATGAGGACGCCCTCGAGTTGGTCACAAGGACCTTTGAGGAGTCGAGGGTCTCCAAGAACGACCGCTCTGGCGGAGGTGCACCAGACCCATGATAGAGGAGGTAAGGCTGCTCAACTTCATCTCACATACAAGGAACATGATTCCCCTAAAACCCGGGATAACGATCTTCGTCGGCAGGAACGGAGCCGGCAAGTCCACGGTGATCGATGCGATCACCTACGCTTTGTACGGGAAGCACACGAGAGGAAACAACGAGACGCTCGTGAAGGACGGAGCCCAGGGAGCCGCCGTCTCGCTGTACTTCTCAGCGGGGAATGCACACTACCTCGCAGAAAGGAAGCTGAACAACAGAGGGGAGATGGAAGGGGCGGTCCTCAAAGAGGTCGCGCCCGGCCCCGACCGATCCGTCCTGAGGCAGCTCGCGTCTGGTGAGAGGAGACAGCTCGGGGAACCCGGAGTCTCAGGAGAGGTTTCGAGGATCCTGGGGCTCGACTACGAGTACATGAAGGTGGCAGGGATTATCCAGCAGGGCGAGCTCGATTCCATCATCAATCTGGGGCCGAAGGACCTCAAGGACCTCGTGAACAGCGTAAGCGGCACTGACAGGCTTGACACGGCGTACGCGGAGATGGGGAGGCTTCTCGACTCCTTCCGCGACATCATCAGGAGCAGGTATGCAGGTCGTGACGACACCCACATCGACGCTGTAAGGAGTGAGATCGGCCAGAACGAACAGACCTATCAGACAAGCAAGGACCGGTTACAGGCCTTGCAGGGCGAGCTGGATTCCCTCGAAGGCAGGAGAGACGACCTCTCGAACCGAATCAAGGCCATGGGCCCATTGAAAGAGAAGCACGAAACACTGCAGATGAAAGCGGGATTCCTGGTCCGCTACGTCCGGAACAAGCGGACGGAGCTTGAAGAAGAGAAGAAGGAGAAGGAGAAAGTCATCGACACAGCAACCTCGCACCTTCATCTCCTGGAAGGAGAGAGCCCCGTAACCGAGGCCCTCACGCGAGTGAGCTGCGACCAAGAGGAGAACGGTGCCAGGCTCCGCCAGCTTTCTCGCGACATGGGAGAGCTCGGTGCACTGAGGAACAGACCGGCTGAGATTAACAGGAAGATTGCAGAAGCTAGGGCCGCCCTGGACCTCGCGTCCCGTGGAAAAGAGATTCGTGCCACTCATTCCACGCTCGAGTCGAGAATAAGGTCCTGCGAAGATGAGCTGGTCCGTCTCGAAGGAGCGAAGGGAGAGCTGAAGGGATATCGCGAGAGCGCCATCAAGCTCGAGTTCAAGGACAACATCTGCCCGCTGTGCGGCAGCCACGTCGAACGGATCAACGAGTTGTTTGACAGAGACTCCATTGACCGTCACCTGTCAGAGCATGAGGAATCGATCAAGAAGGTTCGTCAGGAGAAGCAGGACCTGGACACCAGGTTCAGGGAGGCACAAAGTGCGGCCACGGCTCTTGAGCAAGCGGAGTCCTCTCTGCGAGAGCAGAGCCTCTCTTCGCGCTCCGACCTGGAGAAACTTGAGCGCGACAACGAAGAATTGCGTGAGAAGATCGGGCGCCTCCCAGACTTGGAACGGGAACAGGCAGAGGCTCTGGAAGAGCAGCAGGACCTGAAGTCAAGGTTTGAGGAGCTACAGAAGAAGGCCGTGGAGATTCGGCTCGCCAAGGACTACCTCCAAGAACGGAAGATATCGTCTGACGGAGACCTCATCCGCCTGAGGACGGAGGCGGAAGCGATTGGCAGCACGGTTGCGGCAATCCCGGAGGAGGTCGTCGAGTTCGAGGAAGGCACGGCCCCCACCGCCGACTTGAGGTTGCTTTCCCGTCTCTCGATTGACGAACAATCCAGACAGCTCGTCAAGGACATCGAAGAACTAGCGAGGGATGCCGCAGACTTCGACGGGGGCGCGTACGAAGACCTTGAGGAGCAACTCGGAGAGCTGCAGAGGGTGGACATACCCGACAAGAACCGGGAGGTGGGAACTTGGAAGAGCAGGATGGACGAGGCCAGCGGAAAACTGGTGGAATTGAACGAGAGTCTGCTCACCCTTCAGGAGGTTGCCGAGTACGTCAAGATGCTCCAGACAATCAGGAACACAGTCTACTACAGAGACGGCTCTGTATCGATGACGCTGAGGTCATGGGCTCTGGCTCAGATTGGTTCCAAGGCCTCAGAGTACGCTCGCCTGTTCGAGATTGGAGTCTCGCAACTGACCCTGAAGGAGAAGACCAAGGAGATGACAATCGAATGCTATGGAAAGAGAGGGCGTGTCGAGACAAGTTCTCTCAGTGGAGGGGAGAAGATATCGATCGCCTTGGCGCTCAGGTTCGCTCTGGCATATGTGATGGGCGGCTACAAGCTCGACTTCATCTTCCTCGATGAGCCGACAGTTCACCTGGACGTCGAGCGAAAGTCTTCGCTAGTTGAAATCGTATCTCGCCTTGGAGGCGAGAACAGTCCGCTCAAGCAACTGGTGATTGTCACCCACGACTCGGAAATCTTTGAGAACGCCGAAGTGGACGAGATCTGGAACTTCGAGCAGACTGCGGAAGGTACTCGAGTCACGCGCGGAGTGAGGTAACCGTCGAATTCTCGTCTTCCCTCATCAGGGAGTTCTAGATCTACCTGATCGGCAGGGTGCTCGACTGCGTCAGCCTCGCGGAAGTGTATTCGCGCTGGCTATCGTCAACGGTGGGAAGGTCAAGTTCTATTGCGAGGTCGGCGACAACACAGACTACTGCCCGCACATCGCCTTCGCTGCAGCGCTACCTCAGGTGAGGAACGCCCTCAGGAGACAAACTGAATCCGCCCCCCAAAGGCAAGGTTCCGGGGACACGGGAAACTCGCGTCGCGACTTCTATGAGGCGGCAAATGAGTTGACCTCACGTTCAGTCCGCCTTCTCTCTCCTTTCATGACGTTCGCACAACCCAGCCTCATGCACGCCAGACCGGGATACAGGCACTATTTCACCTGACTTCTTGCCGGTCGCTTATCCCTCCTTCTCTTTCCGCTTTCGCTCCTCTTCCTTCAGTATCGCAGCCGCCCCTTCTTGGAGCGTTTGCGGAGCAATCGTCTCCCCTTCGTGTTTCTAAGGCTCCTCGATGGGGAGTCTCTTCTTCTCATGAGACTCTGCCAGCCTCTTCTTCTCCTTGCTGTGCTTGTCTGGCAGTGGGGGCTTGTCGTGTCCTTCAGCGTCTCCGTCTAAGGTCTAGTGGGCTGTTGGGCTCACTAGGTAGAGAAGGGTTTGCCGTTGCTTGAGAAACTTTCGCCGTTGCTTGAGAAACCTGTCCCAGTCAACATGAAAGGACGCTATACCCAGTTTCTCAGGCAGTTTCTCAGGCAGTTTTCTCAGGCAGTTTTCTCAAGCTCAGAACATGCACACGACATAGAGGAGAATCCATCTCCCTGTCAACTGCTGACGCATACTATGCCGACTCTAGGATTATTTGCCAACCTGTTTTCTTAAGCAAGTTTCTCGAGCGCAGAGATCGCTAGGCTCACAAAAGGCGCTTGGAGCGTGGCCCACATCAAGCAGGTGTACACGCGGTGTGTCCACGTCGAAGACTCATCGGCGAAGGATAGGGCGATTGATCTGCTCGTCGAACTGGTATCCACGGAAAACACTCTGGATGATGTCGAAGAATACCTACCCGTCAAGGCCGACCTGGAGAACCGAGATGTCGAGCTCGAGTCTGTTGCCACCCTAGTTCAGCTGGCCGATCATTCCAAAGTTCCGCTGGCTGAGGTCGTGCAGCAGCCAAGCAGGCTTAAACAAGCTGGCCTGTCCCTTGAGAAAGTCTCTGAGGTCCTGGCGCTCAAGGCGACGGCCATCTAGAGTGTGATAATCCTAGCACGGTCGACGACCAACGGGTTTAAGTCCGAAGAGGGCGAGTTTCGGAACGGATTCATTGCCGAGAAGGATTGCCTGGCTGTCCAGCGTGATGCCCGCGGCGGTGACAGGCTTGGAGGAGGACGTGGCCCGGTCGATCGAAGTAGTGGAGAGCCCTCCCGCCTGGATGTGCTTGCAGTGCAGGGGGGCGAAGCTGCTCTGCGGCAAGCCGAGGTGCCCGATAATCGTCAAGGCGCAGGCTATGGCCAAACAGGGCGCCTCGATGGCGACCAACGAGATTGACGGGTCGTCTCCCCCGGGAGTCTTCGTCGGCAGGCTCGGCTACCCCAAGGTCTCCATCGGCCCCATGGTGCCGGCCCAGTTCGGGGACACCGCGATTCTCGACACCCCCGAGGACTGGCTCGGCAGGCCGATAGACCAGATAGTCGACTACCGGTTCTCCCTGGTTAGAGGGAACTCCAGGGCAGAGGTGGAGACGGCGGCGAACCCGGGCAGGCTCCTGACCACCCTTCAGGAGCTCGCGATGGCTGCCAAACCAGTCGACACGGAGCTCAGACTGACGAAACCGCCCAGGAAGATCCTGTCTCTCAGCGAGGACACCCAGCCCTTCGGGCCCTCGGCGCCGCTCGACCGGTTCAGCATTAGCAACCCGTCGGTGGACAGGAGAATCGAGACGGCGCACTACGACCGCGACCTGAAGGCGACGGACGCAGTCGAGGAGCTCTATTCGAAGGGGGTGCTGGTGACGAGGATTCAGAAGGCGTTCAGCCTGGGGATGTTCGGGAACGGCGCGAGGAGGAGGATCGTCCCCACGCGGTGGAGCATCACCGCTGTGGACAGCTCCATCAGCCTGAGCCTGCTGGAGAAGGTCAAGCACAACCCTACCATCGACGAGTTCCGAGTCTACGGCTTCAAGGTCTACGACAACCAGTACGTGGCGATACTTCTCCCCGAGCAATGGAGGTTCGAGTGGATCGAGGCGTGGTTCCCCAACACAACCTGGAACCAGTTCTCGAACTCTCCCTACATGATCGGGGACTATGAGGAATACTTCGGTAGGACGCGGTACGCCAGGGTCGGGGGCTGCTACTACTCGACCAGGCTGGCGGTCGCGGAGGCGCTCGAAAGGGAGGGCAGGCAGGCCGCCGCAGTCGTCCTGAGGGAGACCTACCCCGGATTCATCATGCCGCTGGGCGTCTGGAACATAAGGGAGTCCATCCGAAGGATGATGAAGGAGCCCTTCGAGAGGCACGAGACATTCCAAGGAGCGATGAACTCGGCCCTCTCCAAGCTCGTCATACCCAAGACGAAGTGGATGCGAGAGAGCGTGCTGATCTCAAGGGAACTGACACAGACCAAGATCACGAGTTACTGAAGTCGGTCAATGTTATAGAGCGCGTCCCTCGACCTCGCGTCATTGACCCGGCGTCTCTTCTGGGAGGACATGTACATGAAGACCTTCGACGCCAAAGTCGTTTCCGCGCATGGCGACAGGGTGGTCCTAGACCAGACGGCATTCAACCCCAGGGGCGGAGGGCTGGTCTCCGACCGGGGGACGGTCAACGGAGCGAACCTAGCAGAGGCGGTGAAGGAGGGGGAGGAGATCGTACATGTGATGGAGTCGCCCCCCGATTTCAAGCCCGGCGAAGCGGTCCACTGCGTCCTTGACTGGGAGAGGAGATACAGGATAATGAGGATGCACACAGCAGCCCACATACTGAGCGCTGTGGTGAACGGAGAGACCGGCGCGCTAATTACAGGGAACCAGATTGCCCCCGACGAATCGAGGGTGGACCTGAACCTCGACCAGTTCGACAGGGAGAAGCTGGCCCACTATATCGAGAGGGTCAACGAGGTCGTTCGACTCGCGGTGGATGTCAAGACTTTCTTCATGAAGAGGGAGGAGGCGCTGGCTACGCCGGGCTTGGTCAAGCTCGCCAACGCGATGCCGCCTTCCCTGGAGATGCTGAGGATCGTGCAGATAGGCGACGTCGACACGCAGGCGGACGGAGGAGTACACGTGAGGAACACCAGAGAGATAGGAAGGGTCACCGGCCTGAGGTCAGACAACAAGGGGAAGAACAACCGGCGCATCTACTTCACTGTGGACTGAAACCATCAGAGTGGGAGCCACTGCATAGAATGCGATATCTTGTTCTGGTTTCGCAGACGCCCTCTCACGAGAAAACGAGATTCAATTCGTGCTCGTCAGCCTGAAGTGTGAATCTGGGAAAGCGAGGAAGTGCAGCCTACCTCGGAAGAAGTGATGGAGATTAGTCTTTGGGGACTACCTTCGACGGGCTACCCAGACCGGCATCCTCTTTGCGGTGCAGTTGCCGCAGAAGGCCTTCATAGAACGTGTTTTTTCGTCGAAGATTGTAGTTGAATGCGACATGCAGACCTTTAGACCGCAATCGGAGCATGAAGTCACGGCGTGACCCTTGCAAACCGAGCATCTTGCCATTCACTTCACCCCCAATTTTCTCTTGTCCAACAGACACAGGTCCTGCCTCGTCGAGCCTTTCGATGTCGTCGGAGGGGCGAGCCATGCGGAGTTGGCGCAAAGAAAATAGAACTGGTCCCCGTTAATAAAGGCGCGCCCTAGAGTGGGAGTTTGTTTTCGCCTTCGAACCTGGCGAGCCCTTCGGTTCGAGCTTAAGAGCCGCGCTCTGAATAGACCAGCACATGAAGATGGATGTCGAAGTCTCCGCCGACTCTCTCGCGGACGTTTGCTTGTTGTCGAAGCGGGCCGAAGAGTATGGCTTCGATTGCCTGTGGGTCAACGAGACCAAGCACGATCCCTTCGTGCAGTTGGCCCTCGCGGTAGCGGAGACAAGGAGCATCAATGTCGGGACCTCGATCGCGCTCGCGTTCACCAGAAGCCCCACGACGCTCGCCTACGCGGCCTGGGACCTCCAGCGGCTCTCCTCGGGAAGGCTGATTCTGGGGCTGGGGAGCCAAGTGAAGGGCCACATCGAGAGGAGATTCGGCATGAAGTGGGAGCCCGCCGTTCCGAAGATGAGGGACGTCGTCCTGGCCATCAGGTCGGTCTGGGAGAGTTGGCAGACTGGAAGACCACTCGATTACAGGGGGACGCACTTCAAGCTGGACCTGATGACTCCGTTCTTCAGCCCGGGCCCAATTGAGAGTCCAAGGATTCCAATCTACATCGCAGGAGTCAACAGACTGATGTGCAGGCTGTCTGGAGAGCTGACAGACGGGCTCCACGTCCACCCTCTGCACACCGTCAGGTATCTCCGGGAGGTCGTCCACCCAGCCCTCGCGAGGGGGCTCGAGAAGGGCAAACGGAAGAAGAAGGATGTGAGCGTAGCCGCGTCGGTCTTCGCCGCGGTCGGAGACACCCAGGAAGAGATACGCAGTGTGAGGGAAGCCTACAGGGGGCAGATTGCGTTCTACGCCTCGACGAGGACATACCGAGGGTTGATGGAGCGGCAGGGATGGGGGGACGTCAGCGACAGGCTACACGGCCTCTCGGTGTTGGGGGAATGGGGCAAGATGGCAGGAGAGGTGACGGACGACATGCTGGACGAGTTCGTCGTGGAGGGCCTGTGGGACGAAATCGGGCAGGAACTGAAGAGCAGATATGATGGATTGGTGGACAGGGTGAGGCTGTATCTCCCGTTCGACGGAGCCGAGAGGTGGCGCGCCGCGCTGACCGGCTTCAGGGCTTGACGCTAACCTCTGCGGCGCGGGCTTCAGTGGAAGGACAGTCTGATAGCGGCTCCCGGTCGCCGCTTCTGGCAAGTTGACAGCACCAAATCGAGGCAATCTTTTATAGCGGAAACGAGCCGTTTTGAAGGAAGGACATGTCTGTGGAAGAGGTGGACGTCAGGGAGATACAGAAGCAGCTCTCGAAGGTGGTTGACCCGGAGATAGGGATGCCGATTGTCGAGATGAACCTGATCGACAAGCTGGACGTCAAGGACGGGAACGTGGACGTCGAGTACCACGCTACGACCCAGTTCTGTCCTCCGGTCTTTGCGCTCAAGATTTCACAGGACATACGCGACAGCCTGACCCAAGTGAAGGGAGTGAAGAACGTGAAAGTGGTGGTCACTGGACATTACTTTGCGGACGCAATCAACAGGCAAGTCAACAAGCCCACCGGCGACGATGCGCCCCACCCTGCCGAGCAGCCCCAGAATCAGTAGCTGCGACCAGAGCAAGCCAAACTGCTCTCCCTGAGGACTCGTCTCTGATGAAGCAAGGAATCCGGATGCACAGCGCATCATGAAGTGGAGGGACGACTAACCGTGCACATGGACGGCGCTGGAAGGGGTGCGTTTCTAACCGACTGAGAAGAGAGTGGGCGGACCCCTGAAGCGGCCCGGTCGCGGACCAGCCAGTCTAACATGTCTGCGTCTGCTCATCAGGCGCTACAAAGCACAAGGCGCAGTTGAACCGGGGAATCAATGAATCCTGACCATTAGCTCAAAGGACGTGTGCCGCACCAAGACCTTAAGTGGGCAGGGGCTCCCGAATCACCTAGTTGAAAGGCTCCGAAGAAGAGATGAAGACCTCGGTAGTGGCCATGATTCTCGACTCACGGCCTGAGGACGCGCTGGACCTGCTGAGCAAGTGGTATGGGATCGAGAGGCCGAGGCTTGGGGTCGGGGTCGTCGAAGGCCGAACAAAGAGAGTCGCAGCAGTCTACTCGCTCCGAAGGAAGGAGATACTCGCAGCGAAGAGAGAGTACCTCTACAACCCGTTCGTCATGATTCACGAATTCTACCACCACCTGAGGTCGAGAAGCGGGCGCCACAGGGGCACTGAAAAGGAGGCGGACAGGTTCGCGCTCGACTTCATAAGAGCCTACCAGAGGTTGGTCCTCGAGGGTTCACGCACCACCGAAGTGTGATAGGCCGTCGCCCGGAGATCTCGCTACAAGCCGACCGCCGACCAGATGTCTTCGTCATTCTCGAGCTCGATGAACCCGCACCTGTCGCATCTGGTCCCCTTGATTGTCACCGTCTTGGCCCCGCTCCCCACCTGGCCCTGGTACTCCACGAGCTGGCCGGCATGACACCTTTCGCAGATCAACTTCGAGAATCTGGCTTGTTCCTGTATTAATGTCAGTCGCAGAGCAAAGGTTTAGGGGATTCCGCGCGCAGGACGCAGGAGCGAACGTCTTGAAACGGATATCATTCAGCTCGCCGAACGCGCCGGCGGAGGAGTGCGTCTTCTGCAGGATACTGTCAAGAAAGGTGCCTGCGCACATCGTCTACGACGATGCCAAGTACTTCGCGTTCCTCGACGCTTTCCCCTTCTCCAGGGGTCACACGCTCGTCTGCCCGAAGGAGCACGGCGAGACCATCTGGGATATGAAGGAGACTGACATCGCTGGGCTCTTTCAGGTTGCCTCGAGGGTCTCCAAGGCAGTCGTAGCCGCGGTGGGCGCCGACGGGTTCCGGTTCGTACAGAACAACGGCGAGGCTGCTAACCAGGTTGTCGCCCACGTGCACGTCCACGTGATTCCGATCAAGCTGGAAGACAGGGAGAAGTTCACGGGCAGGAGGCACTTCTCACCCGAGGAGACGCAGGCTACCGCCCAGGCCATCAGGACTGAGATGGGGCGCAGCTAGGTTCGGCGTCAGTCCACGAAGACAGAGATGGAAGTGATGGCTGACGACGTGTCGTTGCCGGTTATCAGGTATATGGTGTAGACGCCGGCGCCACAGAGCTGGATGAAATTGTGCAGGGAGAAGGTAACGGTGACCAGGCTGGGGGTGAACGCCCACGTGTCGGCGTAGACGGTTGTCCCCTTGTCGAAGGTCTGATCTCTATCGTACGGAGGGAGGACGCCTCCCACCAGCAATCCCACTCCGTATTCGTGCGGGCCGTTGTTGAGCTGCGCCGGTGTTTCGGGAGAAGGAGTGCTGTCGTAGGCAATCCAGACGGCGTTGGGGGAGGGCCCCGCCTCCAGAGGGGCGCCTATCATCGTGACGTAGTAGGAACTGGAGACCGAGAAGTTGAGGTCGATGCAGTAGTTCTCGAAGTCCTCGACGAAGTAGACCCTGGTGCTGTCGTACGCCACCCCGACTGAGACTTGGTTGTGGAGACTTGACAGGATGTTGTATCTGTGCCCGTTGTTGCAACACTGGGAGTCGTTGTACATCATCGTATGCTCGAGGGACTTCAGGGCATCCTCGATGGACGCCAGGGAGGTGAAGTGCGGGAGCCTGGTGTAGCTGATGGCTACGTTCTCCTCGACCGCGCCCCTTCCTCCGAGAAGTGTGTACCGCATGTAAGGCTTGAAGCCCTGAGTGTCGTTGTGGCTGAAGTAGCCGTATCGGAGCATGGAGTCCGCGTGCTGTTGGGCGACGTCATTTTCGCTCAACGTGACTGCGCCCACGCTGTCATTGGCCCTGTCGCTGTTGACCAGGCCTAGGACGTAGACCGAGAGGACGCCGTAGTTTGACGGATAGGAGATGTTTGCAGCGCCGTTCTGGATCAGCGGCGAGTAGATCGTATAATTGAGACTGTCTGTTGAATCAGTCCCTGTAGTTCCGTCAAGGGACGACGCCAACCGGGAGATCAGGTCCGAGCCGTCCTTCATGAGCGCGGGCACCCGTGGCACTGCCACAATGAAGGCCGCGGTCAGAACGAGCGCTGCGAGGAGGAGGGCCCCGGCCCCGTGGGACACGGTCGCAGACTCCGCCGCCGGCCCATCGCTGGGAACCGACTTCCGGCCTCTCTCATCCATCTTCATCTGTGGGTCGCCTAGACCTCCTCAGATATTTCAATCCCATAGAACGGGAATCTGGACCCCTGTTCAGAATTAGGTTCAAACAGACGGCTGGCACCTCGACCACCTTCCCGCACTCCAGGCAGGACAGTCCAGAACCCTTTGCTGCGTGGCCGAATCAGCCATAGGGTCGTGCCCGGTCAGCAGCAGCTTGTCAAGGTCGCAGGGACTGTTGCGCGCGAGTGAAGTGGCTGTGGCCTCATAGGGCCACGGCCATCTCCTGTTCTTTCGAATGTGTCTGGGAATCTATGCACTCAGGTCTTCCTGTTGGCGCTGACTGAGGACGCCCGCGGGGATTTCTGGGAAGCTCTCCACCATCCTCTGTTCCGCGACCGCGGCAGCCTCCTCCATCACCTTCTGTGCGTCCTCGTTCGCTGCGTCGAAGTTGAGGGAGATCCCGCTTGTGGCGCTTGCGTCGACGAGGACACTGCTGAGCAGCCCTGAGATCTCTCCGATTTCCCTGTCTGCCTCCGGAAGCGCCGTCTTCAGGCTGTCCTTCATGCCCCTGATGACCGCGACGGCCGGTGCGAGCGTCGTGGCGATCTCGCCGAGGTCAGTGATAGTTCCTAGCCTTAGCGAAATCTGTTCCAGCGCGAGCTGGGCCTGCGTCACCATCTTGCCCATCTTCCTGACTTCAGTCAGCTCGTTGGCGTAAACCGCTGCGTGCTGCGTGTCATGCTTTGCAAGTGATGTGACCACGCCCTTGAAGATGGTGGAATCGCGTTGCCTGATCCTGTCGACCGCGCTGTCGAGCTGCGAAATCAACACGCGGATCTGCCTGTTTGCCTGCTCTATCTGTGATTTCAGCGGCTTCGGGGTGCGCACCGTGCCGCGGAACCTGTCCATCAGGCCCGGACCCTGCTGATTACTCTTCTCCCACTTCTCTGCAAAACTCATGCCAGGCCGAGAGTGGCCTGAGGTTTCTATATCCCTCGGGCTCTAATCCAGATGCCAGTTTGAACAAAATTAGTTGACGCCGGGGAAGATGGCGTGCTCAAGTGTCGGTGGACAGGGCTAAGCTAGCTCAGAGACAATCCTCAGACTGAAATAGATTGTCCGCGGACAAGGTGAGGCCTTGATTCTTCAGAATGGTCTGGCCTACCTGACGTCCGAGGAGATGGGGGAGGCTGATCGGGAAGCCGTCAATGGATTCGGAATCGACGTCCTTTCGCTGATGGAGAACGCGGGTACGGCAGTCGCCGCTCTCGCAAGAGTTCTTCTGGGGGGAAGCGTAGCCGAGAGGAGGATAGGCGTGCTCGTGGGGAAGGGTAACAATGGAGGAGACGGTCTCGTGGCAGCGAGGCACTTACACAACTGGAGAGCCGATGTCAGGGTAGTGTTGAGTGACAGGGAGTCACTCGGTCAAGTCCCGTCAAGGCAGTTGACGGCCGTCGAGAAGGCAGGTGTGCCAATCCACGGCACAGGAGGAGCGCTTGCCGATTGCAACCTCTTGATCGATTCATTGTTGGGGTACAACTCGAAAGGCAGCCCGCGAGGGCCGGTCCGCGACGTGATCCTGAATGCCAACGCCTCTGGAGTCCCCATACTCGCGGTCGACATCCCGTCCGGCCTCGACGCAACGACCGGAGAGCCCAATGACCCGTGCGCGAAAGCGAGGGCCACGCTTACCCTTGGGTTCCCGAAGACTGGTTTTCTCAACCCAAGGTGCAGACCGTATGTAGGCCGACTGTATCTCGGGGACGTCTCTTTGCCGGTCGAGGTCTACAAGAAGCATTCTCAGAGCGCGACGCTCTTCGAGAAGGAATCAATCGTCAGAATCTGGTGAAGCCCTCAGGGACACCAGCGCTGCGAGTTCTGCGCTTCGTAGAAGACCCTGATGCACGCTTAAAGCCCGCGTCATGGACGAGTGGGCGAATTGATGAGGAGGGAGCCCATCCGGGATGAAATGAAGTGTCCTAAGTGTGGCAGGCTGGAATTGAAAGAGACCGGAGAAGGTGTGAGATGCAGGATATGTGGCTATACCCTCTCTCCGGGCGAGGGAGACAAGTTCAGACTCTTCCAGCTCCTCAAGGATGAAGCGAAGAGGAACAAGTGAGGACACTGCCGGAGCAGGCAATTGGAGGGAACGGATGGGGACCCCATGCAAATCCTGACCAAAATGGAAGATTCAGACGACAAATGAGTAAGACCGTCCTGGTGGTGCAGCAAACGCAGCAGAATCCGGTTCCCGCAATCGTTTAATTGCGCAGACCGAATCCTGGGCCGAAATGTCAGTGAGGGTCAGCCCGATTTCGCGCTTTGTGTCGCTGTTGATAATCGCGATTGGAGTCTTCACCCTGCTAGGCGGATTTGCGACAGGGATCCTCGAAGACAGCATAGCAGGGATCGCGATCATCATCCTTGGAATCATTCTCCACGGTCTGCTGTACAGGTTCGGCAGGAAAGTCCAGCGGCCAGTGAGAGACAGGCCTCAAAGTCGGGAATCCAATCCTGCTAGGCTCCTAGACGGAGAGAAGGGCAAGTCAGCGGCTGGCGCAACACCGAGGACTTCCTCAACGTCATTGGCGATTGTCCGTTTATAGGGGCACCTGGGAGCGGGGCAGGACGGACGGTGTTCGACGAGTACAAGGGAATCCCGAGCCAGGCCAAACTCCTGGTCTACCTCAGTTTCCTCCCTGGCTTGGTCGTCGGCTTTATCTACACGGACCTCTCGTATTTCCTCACTAAGGTCCAAGGGTTCTCCGACTTTTGGATGGGCGCCACAATCTTCGCCATGGGAGGGACCTTGGTGGCGACAAGCATCCCACTGGGAATCCTCGCTGACAGATACGGCAAGAGGAGCATGCTGTTCCTTGGGAACGTGCTGGCTGGCGCGAGCCTAATCGGGTTCGCACTCACGACGAACGTTCTGCTCGTAGTCATGATCGCGGCGCTCGAGGGCCTCGGCGAGGCGGCCTTCGCAGTCTCGTTCAACGCTCTTCTCGCTGACAGCGCAGGAGACGCGAAGAGGACACCGGCCTTCTCCCTCGGCGCCTTTCTGGGATGGATATCTGGGGCAATCGGCGCATTCGCGATATCGTCGGTCCTGCTGATCGAGAGGCTGGGCGTCAGCGCAGCGCAGGCCCACACCATCCTGTACGTGATAGTTGGGCTACTTGGGCTCTCCGTGTCGCCGCTGGTCCTAAGGGTCCATGAGACGAAGACAGTTCGGCGCAAGAACCTCTTGCCACGGGATCCGAGGACTGTGAAGACGTTGACCCGGTATGCGACCTACAGCGTCGCAATCGCACTCGGAGCGGGCCTCTTTGTCCCCCTGATGACGAGGTGGTTCTCTGCGGCCTACAACGTCAGCGACGCGGTGAGCGGACCAGTCCTCGCGGCGTCGAGCCTACTGACCGCCGGCGCCGTGCTCCTTGTGCCAAGGCTTGCGAGAAGGCTCGGACTGGTGAAGGCAATCGTGGTTTCACAGGCCTTCTCGACGGTCTTCATGGTCGCAGTTCCCTGGTCGCCGACCTTCGCGGTGGCAGGCCTCATCTACACAATCAGGGTCGTCCTCATGAACCTCTCCAATCCATTGGGCCAGTCGCTCCTGATGGGGCTGGTCCCGAGGGAAGACAGGGCCGCGGCTTCTGGCATAACGGCATCGCTTTGGAGGCTTCCAAATTCGTTCAGCTCGGTCATAGGCGCAACCCTCATCGGAGCGGGGTTTCTGGCGCTGCCCTTCTACATCGCCACAATCCTCTACGTCTTTTCGATCACGGCATTTTGGTTCCTCTTCAAGGACGCGAGGCTGCCCGAGGAGGCGGTCTTGCCTGCTCAGGTCCTGACCCAGTCGTCGAGCCTTGATGGCTCTGAAGAGATACGCTGAAGGTCCGACACGCGCACGCCGACGAGTCTGAACGCCCGCCCCGGCGCCTCGAATTCATCAAGAAGCGTTCCCACGACCTCGCGGAGAGCTTCTTCGCTGTCAGTGTGGCTGAGGAGCGTCTTTTCCCGAGTGTGAGTCTCGAAGCCCTGGAACCTGATTTTGATGCCAGCAACCTTGTAGGCGAGCCTTGCGTCCTTCACCCTCCGCACGAGCTCCGAAGTAGCGTCCGCAGCCTCCTGCTTTACCGTCGGAAAATCGCTGACATCGTCCTTGAAGGTCCTCTCGACGCTGAGGGACTTCGGCATCTCCTGCTGCCTCACCTCAACGCTCTCCTCTCCGTGTACCAGCCCCCAGAGCCAGACCCCGTTCTTGCCGAACCAGGAAAGGAGCTGCTTCCCGTCGAGCTTCTGGAGTTCCCCTATCGTCTGGATACCCTTCCCCTTCAGGAACTCCTGAGTCTTAGGCCCTACTCCTGGCACAACGCCGACCGCGAATGGAGCCAGATAGGCTGCAATGCCATCAAACGGGACGACCGTCAGGCCGTCTGGCTTGTTCCTGTCCGAAGCAATCTTCGCAGCAGACTTGTTGGGAGCCACGCCGACCGAGCACGTGAGTCCGTGCAAATCCTTGACTGCCCCCTTGATCTCCAGAGCGACCCGCTTCGCCGAATCAGCGTCCGGCGCCTTGCTCGAGACATCTAGGAAGGCCTCGTCGATGCTCGCCTGCTCGAACCTGTCGGCGAAGGCCTTCAGGGTCGCCATGACCTCCTCTGACACGCACTCATAGAGATCCCAGTTGGGCCTCAGGTAGGTGGCATTCGGGCAGAGCCTGTACGCCTGGGAGATCGGCATCCCGGACCTCAGACCGAACTCCCTCGCTTCGTATGAACACGCTACTACGACGCCTCTGCCCCTTCCCCCCTCGGGGTCGGCGCCTACGACCACGGGAAGGCCCCTCAGCTTCGGGTCCTCCCTGACCTCGGCCGAAACATAGAACGCGTCCAGGTCGACGTGGAGAATAGACCTTCGCTCGTTCGACATGAGTTAGCTAGGCCTCGAAGAGCGTCCGCTGCTCGCTGCCCTGGGTCTCCAGTCGAGTTCCATCAGGCCTAGCAACCTGCGAAACTCGTTGCCCGACTCCGGGCCGAATCCGGCGAAGTGACTATTGAAAAAGACGTAGCCAGATTCTAACTTCCCAGATGTCTCCTGGACGACGGAGGTCCAGCGCTTCATGTCCTCGGACCGGTCATTCTGGATGCCTTTGAACTCGGTCAGCTCTCTGTCGCCGACCATCCTGAGGTAGATGAAGTCGGCGGTCACTTCCGGCGGGGTCTCCAGGTACTGGTCGAGGGACCAGGCCATGGCGATGTTGTTCCCCCTCAGGAGGGCGTAGACCTCGGGAGTGAACCAGGACTTGTGCCTGAATTCAATCGCGCGCCTGAACTCTGGGCTCAGCTTGGAGACAAATTCCTTCATGACCTCCATGTGCGATTCGAGCTTGACCGAGGGAGGGAGCTGTATCGCGATCGGGCCGAGCTTCTCCTTGAGCTTGCTGACGACGCTGTAGAAGTAGAGCAGGGTCGAGCCTGAGTCCTTCAGCTTGTTCTCGTGGGTGATACTCTTTGGGAGCTTGGGCGAGAAGAGGAAGCCTTCCGGGGTGCTGCTCCTCCACTGGTTGATCATCGAGGCGCTTGGAATTCGGTAGAAGCTGGAATCGACCTCGACGCAGTCGAAGACCTTTGAGTAGAACTTGAGGTACTCGTTGGGTGCCAACTCCCTAGGGTAGAAGGGCCCTAGCCAGTCCTTGTAGGACCAGCCGCTGCAACCGACCCTCAGCTCATTCAGGTCCAATGGACGGGAAACCGCCCCCAAAGTCGATAAACGTTGTCAATCCTTATATCAATGCCGGCGGGTCGATGCATTGAAGAGTCTTGTCTCAAGGCAACCCAGACATCAGGCAGCAGGTCGAGGCCAACAGGGGCGCCATGAAGAAGCTGGAGCTCCTAATACCGGGTCTCAGAGGCTACCGCACGAAGGAGGACATCAGGGTATCAGATGAACTCCTGAGGAACCAGGTCGCAGACAGGCTGGACAAGGTGAAGGCAAACCTAGAGCAGTTGAGGAAGCAGATGGCCACAGGCAGCGACTTCACGGACCTGACAGCGGTCGGCTCTCTGATTTCACAGGTGCAGACTCTCAGCGGAGAAATCAGACACGTGGCTCAGGGATACGCCGGGTGGGTCGCGCCGATAACAATCAACGAGGACAAGCTGAACAAGCTCTACGAATACGACTACGCATTCGTGACCGCAGTCTTCCAGCTCGACGAGACGACGGCCGGGGAGAACCTGAGCTACGACAGCACGGCGCCGGGTTCGATTCAGATGTCGCTGGGGCAGCTTTCGAAGTCATTGGCTGACGTGAAACAGAAGTGGTCTGTGAGGATGGAGACGATCGAGGGGATTGCCCTCCAATAGAGAGAGGCGCGAGTGAAACTTGTTCGGAAAGAAATCGGACGCAGTCCCGGCAACGGGCGGCAGCGTCTTTGGCTCCACTACTATTGCGTGGGACGACCAGTACAAGCAGGGTAGCGTCCTGTGGAAGGTGCCGAGGAATATTAGGCTCAACGACAACATCGTCGTCAGGGAAGACGAGATCGCGGTCTTCTACAGGGACGGAAAGGTGCTCACCTACTTCGACCAGCCCAACAGGTACGCGCTGACCGACTTCAACGCCCCGGTGGTTGGGAAGCTCCTGAAGTTCTTCCAAGGCGTCGTGCAGGAGGCCGAGGTCTTCTACGTCCCGAAGAGGTACCTGGACGGCAAGTTCGGGAGCACTCAGCCGTACCAGTTCACCGATCCGACCTTCGGCATCGTCAGCCTGAGGGTCTTCGGGGAGTACAGATGGAAGATCTCCTCACCTGAGCTCTTCATCAACCAGTTCGTGGGAACGTTCAGCGCGGAGTCGTCCGACGACGTGGAAGGGAGGATAAAGGAGCAGATAGTGATCCTCGTTTACAGCGCCCTCGGCAAGATGAAGGCGCAGGGACTCAAGGTCACTGACTTGGCCGCGAACCTGCCCAACATCGAGCAGATGGTCCTCGCGCAGGGGGCGGACAACTTGGGACAGTACGGTATGGAGATTAACAAGATCTCCGGGCTCACGATCAGCCTCCCCGACGAAGTCCAGAAGGCGATAGAAACCCGGTCAGAGATGCAGGTCCTCGGAGTAAACTACATGCAGTACCAGACCGGCAAGGCGATCGACGACGCCGCCAAGAACCCTTCGGGGGGAGCGGGTGTCTTTGCTGGCCTCGGTGCCGGCATCGGGGCCGGATCCGCAATCGGAGGCCAGATGGCTCAGGGGATGACCCAGAGACAGATGAAGAGTTGCCCCAACTGCGCTTCGATGATACCGGTGAATGTGAAGTTCTGCCCGAGCTGCGGAGCGACCCAGGTGGTCGCACAGGCGCCTCCGGCGCCTGCGGGCGCCGCGAAGTTCTGCCCGAATTGCGGAACCGCGGCCGTGGGGGACGCAAAATTCTGCAACAACTGCGGCAAGCAGCTGTAGACCGAACGCCATATTCCGTCTGAAGTGCAGGGCTCAGCTCCCTGACGACGCAGGTTTCTGCCTCAGATGCCGGAGTCCCAGAGTAATCAACAGCATTGGGCTCTGAGACACAGTCGGAAGACACGGTTCTCAACCCAGAAATACGTACGTCGTCCCACACTCTGCCATGGCTACGAGCAAGCAGGGAGTCCCCGTGACAATACCTCCAGAGGTCTGGCAGCACCTGATGGAGGTGAGGGCGCAGCTGGACTCGCAGTGTCCGGGCGCCCCTACGCCGATCGAGGAGATGCTGAGAGAGGTGGTCGACCACTACAAGCACTGCAGCAAGGCCATGGAAGAGGCGGACGACTTTTGCAAGAGGGCGCAGGCCTGGAAGAAGGGCGCGTGAGCAAGGACAAATAGTGGCTGGACTCTCCGGGCCTGGAATTGCCTAGCATCGACGTTGGCGGAGTCGAACTGACGCTCAAAGTGAAGGGGAACAAGACCGAGCTGACCATGGTCCACTCCAGCGTTCCGGCAGAGCAGGCGAAGGAATACGCACAGGGATGGAAGGACTACTACTGGGAGCCGCTGAAGGAATACTTCAGGAAAGACAAGTAGAAGGGCCTCATGTCAGCTTCTTGAACTCGAAGTCGCATTTCACGCAACGCCGCATTCCGGGGGTGTCGGTAATCACCTGCTTGGTTCCGCATCTTGGACACTCTACGGTGGCATGGGTCGACTTGATCGAGTCGGAGTGCTGTGAGCGGACCTTCTCAATCGCGTCCCCGTAGCTGCTCCTCTTGAAGCCTGGGCTCATGCCGGCAAGGATGACTGCAAGGGCCAGGACAAAAGCTTGTCCTAGGTGGCTTCTTCAAGCGTGAAGGTGAAACGGGCTCCAGCGAACTCGCCCGTGCTGACCCTCTCCCAGGTGACCTTGTAGGTCTTGGTCACGTTTGCACCTATGATGCTGATCTTGGTTGGTACCTCCGAGAAGAGCTTCTCGACCTTAGCTGGGTCCTTCGTGAAGATTAGGCTCCGCCTGCGCTTCATCAGATACTTTACAGCCACGTTCTGGTGGGCGTGCCCCTCGACGGGGATTTTCTCGGTACCGGTGTCGATTGTGAACGCTCGCTTTGCCAACCGCAGTCAGTCAGGTGTTGGGGATGATGGTAAATAGCTTCGCTGTCAAATTACTTGCAGGATTTGCTCGAAGTGCGCTGAACAGGCCCGGTGCAGGCGCTAGGAGCGCTTGATGTTGGTGATGAGTAGCCTGAACTGGAGAGTCTTTCCTGCCATCGGATGCCTGCCGACCTTCCCGTAGGCCTTCTCAGGGGGGAGCGTGACCTCCTTGGTCTCGTTCACCTTCATCCCGACAAGGGCTTCTTCGAAGCCGCTGATGACCTGGTGCGCGCCGAGTACCACCTGCAGCGGTTTGTAGTCGCGGGCAGGGCTGAAGAGTCCAGCCTTCACAGCCTCGGCCTTCATGCTGGTGTCGAAGACCTTTCCTCCTGGGAATTTCCCGAGGTAGTGGACCGAGATTGTGTCGCCCTTCTGCGCTAGGATGTCGCTCAACGAGCTGGCACTGACAAGAAGTCCGTCTTTAACGATTGTGCATTGAACAAAGCCGCCCCTCGCTGTTTCCGTCTGTTCATTCGAGCCTCGTGCGATTCTCCTTCCGCGCTCCGCTCAGGCTTCGAGTCCGAGTCAGGTCTTGATCTCTTTACCGTCCGAATTCGGTGTCAAGCATGAGGCTCCACACCTACCTTCGTTCGGTGAAGGGTTCTCGACCCTCCTGAATTCTCTGCCCTCCTTAAGCGCGGCCGTCGAGCCGCACCTGACTCTCCTGAACACGAGGCCGGGCCTCGAACCAAAGGGCAACCCGGAATATTCCCGGTTTCGCGCGTGACCGGTATCGATTCGGTTTGCCTCTCTTGTTCGCGACTCCGCCAACAGCGAGAGAGCTGATCCGATGCTTTCGCACGGAGTTGTTATTCTGGCTTGACTCCACTTGCTGACAAAGAGAAGACTTTCTGTTCACATTCGTATCATATAGCCCGAAGCTGCGCTCGGGTTTGCCATGCGATGATAGGCGCGGGACAGTCGAAAACCAATGACCCCGGGCTGTAATCTTGTGGGGCCGAGGAAAGAAATCCGGCACTGACAGCCGGGATGGTGTGGTGGAATCCTCAGTCCATCGTTCGATGAAGGCGATCATCAGGGCCGAACTCGAGCTTCAACGGTACGCTGTCATGGAAGAACCTCTTCTCCCTCCCGGCCGGAAGGCGTCCTGGAAGTCGTACAGGCCCGACCTGCTTGGATACAGGTCGGAAAGAGGAATGGAGGAATTGGTCCTGGTCGAATGCGAAACGAAGCCGAGCATGACGAGATTCCACTCGAAGAACTATTCCAGCGTCTGGTTCCAGCCTTACCTCTTCAGCACAGGCTCGGTAAGGAGGATTCTCGTTGTGCCTCAAGGAAGGCTCCGGGCGGTGGACATGAGGCTCCGCCGCAATTGGGAGATTTGGATTCTTGGGGCGACAGGTCCCTTGGAGAAGATCGGAACCACTGGTGAGGCCTAGGCGCTACAGGCGGGGGACCCTCGGTTCGGAAGCCTGACCTTGACTCTTGAGTAGAGGAGAAGCGATTGTCGATTCGGAGAACGAAGGCCTATATACTCGCCAAGGCTATTGTCAAACAACTCGCACGGCCAGGAAAAGGTTGGATTCGCGGAGAAGAAGAGGCGCCTGGGAAAGCCTTGGTGCCTGGTACCAGTCCGCGAGCGGGATGGTGGCGCGTAGAGACGGGGAGACCCGGACTTCACGAAAGCCAAACCGAGGGCAAACCGGGGCGACGGCAATGGAGGAACGCTACGGAGCCGTCGTCGGAGGAAAGCCACATCCCTCCTGAAAGCCGGGCGAGTCAACCTAATATCACCAGCGCGCGCTAGGGCGGGGAGTTGAGCCGTTCTCTTTTCCGTGACAGGGCCGAGGCCGGAAGGAGACTGGGTGCGGCTCTGATAGGATTGAAGGGCAAGGACCTAGTCATACTCGCGATACCGAGGGGAGGGGTAGTGGTCGCCAGCGAGGTCGCAAGGGCGCTCGGCGCGCCGCTGGACATCGTGGTCACACGGAAGATCGAAGCACCCGGCGAACCCGAGTATGCGCTCGGGGCAGTCACCCAGGAGGGCGACGTCACAATGGACAGGCAGGCGGCGGAATCGTTGGGAGCGAGTAAGGAGTACTTGGACTCGCAGGTCAAGAAGAAGAGGGAGGAGGTCAATGAGAGGATGAAGAAGTTCAGGGGGGATGCCCCATACCCGGACCTAGAGGGGAAGGTGGTGGTCATAGTCGACGACGGGATAGCGACCGGGAGCTCGGTGGGAGCAGCCGTGATGTCTGTCAAGAAGAGAAGACCGAAGGAGATCGTGGTGGCCGTTCCCGTGGCTCCGAAGGACGCTGTGGAGACCCTGACGGGCGACGGATACCACGTGGTCTGCCTGGAGACGCCCGGCCCCTTCCTGGCCATCGGGGAGTTCTACGGGATTTTCGACCAGGTCGATGACGATGAAGTCAAGTTGATTCTGGACAGGAGTCGGTCCACACGAACCTAACCTCTGGGCCTCTTTAATACCACAACCTTCGCTGGGTTAACCAGTTGGACGTTAGGAGGTTCAGGGCAGACCTCTACGAGCTGGCGACGAGGGCGTGTCGCGAAGATGATCAGGCAGTCCGTTCCCAGGTCTTCGGAATTGCCGACATTCTCGTGGAACTATACAGGAAGAACTTCGTCAAGATCAACCACTCTGCGTTGGAGCTGGTCTGCGCCAGAGGCCTGGCCAAGCGGGGTTACCACGTCATGGTCGAACACAAACTGGACAGGACCTTGGTCTGCGACGTCATGGGCACGAGAGGGGATGGCATCCTCATCGTCGAGATAGAGACCGGGTTCATCCCGCCCGAAGCCGCACTCGAGCCATCAATGTATGCCCGCGGAAGAATAGCGAGCAAGATCGCAAGGTACAGCCGTTTCGCCGGGAAGTTCGCGCTGGGCACCACGCCGTCGTACGTGCTTGACATCCCTCCCTTCTTCGCGAGGCCACTTCGAGAGAGGACGAGCGAAGAGGCGGCTGAGATCAAGGCGCTCACTGACGTCCATTACAAGAAGCCCCCGGTCACGCTAGACGAACTGATGCGCGCCCGGCTCCATTCAGTCTTCGTCGTGGACGTTGACTCCGCGACCACCCGAGAGATTGACCCCGAGACTTACCTTGAAACCGCCACCGCCTTCGTCGAAAACAGTCACCCTGACCAAGGATTACATCGGAGCCGACACTCAATTGGGCCCGGGTTCATATTCGGAGAAGCCGCAGCCCGAGGACCTGGCTGGTGAGACGAGCCTTTTGATATCTGGAACCCTCGCCGGAAAGGGATCACTTGCCGAAGCACTCTTCAGAGTCGGTGCTCTGAGGTTCGGAAAGTTCACGCTGACTAGCGGTAGGCAGAGCTCCTACTACCTAGACCTGAGGGTGATCCCCAGCTATCCTGAGGTCTACGCGCTCACTATAGAAGCGTACAGGGAAATGGCAGAGAAGATCGGAGAGAAGAACTTCGACGTTATCGCAGGGGTCGCGACGGCGGGCGTCACCATCTCCTCGCCGCTCGCATTTCTGATGAGGAAGCCGATGGTCTATGTGAGGAAGGAGGAGAAGGGGCACGGGCTCGGCAGGCAGGTCGAGGGTGCTACCCGGCCCGGCCAGAAGGCCCTAGTCATCGATGACCTAGTCACCACTGGAGGCAGCATCATCTCCGCGGTCGAAGCCCTAAGGAAGACAGGCTGTGTTGTGAAGGAGACTGCGGTCCTCGTCGACCGTCTCGAGGGCGGGAAGGCGAACTTGGTAGGGGCAGGCGTGAGGCTGAACGCCTATGCTCAGGTCACCGAACTGATCGAGGCTCTATATCAGGGCAAGATGATGACGAAAGGAGATTACGAGACCGTGGTGAAGCAGATCAAGGGGAGGACCGCGTGAGCGAAGATTCGGTCAGGGTGCAAATGGGTAGTTTGCAGCTTGCAAACCCCACTCTATTGGCATCGGGCATCTACGGCAGTTCGCTCTTGAGGGTCATGGAAGCCCTGAAATTCGGGGCAGGAGGCGCGGTGACGAAGTCGATCGGACCAGTAGCCAGGGAGGGATACAAAGAACCGACGCTGGTCGAGGTGGAGGGAGGGTGGGTCAACGCCGCCGGGCTCCCCAACCCGGGCGCGGAGAGGTTCTCAGAAGAGCTGGGCTCCATCCGGGGGAAGAGATTGCCGATCTTCGTGTCGATATTCGGCGGGGACGAAAAGGAGTTCGCGCACGTCGTGAGGATTCTGGATGTCAACGAATTCATCGCATTCGAGCTGAACTTGAGCTGTCCACACGTGGCAGGCGTCGGCACCGAGGTCGGACACGACCCGGAGTTGGTGAGCCGGGTCGTGAGTTCCGTGAAGTCGAAGACCGAGAAGCCCGTGTTCGTGAAGCTCTCGCCCAACACGGAAAAGCTGGTCGAGGTCGCGCAGGCCGCGGTGGACTCGGGCGCAGACGGACTGACCGCAATCAATACTGTGAAGGCGATGCCGATTGATATCGAATCTGGCAAGCCGTCTCTGTCGAACGGATACGGGGGCCTCTCGGGCGGAGCGATAAGGCCGGTCGCTTTGAGATGCGTCTACGAGCTAAGGGAGTGGTTCGACATCCCGATCATGGGCTGTGGAGGTGTTTCAACTTGGGAACACGCCGTCGAGTTCTTCCTCGCAGGAGCTGACGCAGTCCAGGTGGGGAGCGCAACGATCAAGAAGTTTGCGATATTCAACGACATCACCTTCGGCGTGATATCGTATCTAGAAAGGAAGGGGTTCTCCAACCTGAAGGATATCGTCGGCGCGGCCCACAACAAGGGCGGACTCGCGGCGGTCGCGCGCAGGGTGAGTCCTTGACAGGCTTTAGAGAATCAATACTGAAATCGGCAGCCAAGAACAAGAGCAGGGTCGTCCTGGCCCTCGACCTCTCGGGACCATACGACAGAAGGCTCGGCCGAGCTGAAGAGGTGCTCGAGGACACCAGGCATGGGATCGCGGCGGTGAAGGTGAACCATCACCTACTCCTTCCGTTCGGCCTGCAAGGACTTCAAGGCGTCATCGGCCTTTGCAGGAAGGAAGGACTTCCCCTGATTGCGGACCTAAAAATCAACGACATCGAGTCGACCAACCTGAACATCGTCGACTCGCTCTTTGACTTCGGGTTCAGCGCCGTCATCGCGAATCCCTTCGTGGGGAGAGAGGAGGGGCTCGGGAAGGTGATCGAAAGGGTCCACTCTCTTGGAGGCGGGATACTCTTCCTGGTCTATATGAGCCACAGAGGGGCGGAGGAAGGATACGCGCTGCGCCTCGAGGGAGGCGAGCCCCTCTACAGAGTCTTCGCCAAGCGGGCGAGGGATTGGAAGGCAGACGGGGTAGTCGTTTCTGCGAAGTCGGGCGACAAGATCGCCGAGACTAGGAGGGTCGTGGGGAAGGACTGTCTGATCTTCTCTCCGGGGGTAGGAGCGCAGGGAGGCGACGCCAGGAAGGGAGCGTCTTCAGAGGCAGACTTCCTGATCGTGGGACGGTCGATAACGGAATCGGCTAATCCCAGAAAGGCTCTTCGCGACCTCAAGGTCAGGTGAGAGGTCACACTGGGCTTATCGAACCGCCGACCACGCAGGGCCCCATGACTGAAGTGGAGCACTAATTCAAAACTAGCCTAACGACTGAATTGGAAGACTGCACGCAATCCTGCTGGAAGTCAGAGACATAGTCGCGTCTCTGAGCTAGGAGTCAAATTGTGAAAGGCCTGCACAAAAGTCACCTGAATCATCGATTCCCGTAGTAGTCCCAAATCCTTCGCTGCTGCCGCTTCAAGCATCGCACCTCGGCAGCAGAGAGCCGCGGGTCAGACGCCAGACTCCTCGGCCTTCGGAGCGCGAGAGGGAGTTCATCGTCGCAGGAATAACCGCCACCCGGGAATCCAGTGTCCTTGCGGACAATAATCGCTGCAAACCCTGGCCCACCATTCTTGCACTCGGCTCTGTCTATCTCCCCGATTGTCTGAGAGAGTTTGCGGCCTCGCGAAAGGTGATGCCTCTTCATCAGCTGCCCGTAAGTCACGACGGTGTGCCCACGCGCCGCCCTCAGAAGATCTGCCCGGATTCTCCTAAGACAAGTCGACAGAATACCTTCACAACGCCCACGCCGAGTCTGAGGCTTAAATCCCAAACGGCGCAATCGTGGTGTTGAACAAAGCGCTCCGCCAGTCTCATGCTGCCACTACAATCAAGCTTTATCCCTCATGCAGGCCTACGGAAGGCCGGGTCAACCGTCTAAGACTCTAGGTTCTTCGCGACCCTGAATTGGTCCCCCATGATTGACCTCATGTTGAGGAGACCGAGGGGCTTGCCTGTGTCGGTCACGAAGAGCGTCCTGATTCGATGCTTCGCCATCAGCTTGACGGCCTCCGCAAGCGGTGCATCCGCGCTAATCGAAATGAGGGGCGAAGACATGATCTTTCTGACAGGGATGCTGGACGGGAGGAGGTCGTCGGCGGCGATGCGGTTCAGAATGTCTCGCTCGGTCAGGATGCCCTTCGCCTCGCCATTGATCAGTACCAGTATGTTACCGGCGCCTCTTTCTCTCATCTTCTGAGCAGCCTTCAGCACAGATTCGTTCGCGTCAATGGCGAGGGAATCGGTCTTCACGAAGTTCCGCACTGTGGCCGCTTTGGGTTCCGAGGCCTCGAGCCAGAAGGTCAGAGAGTAGTGACAGTTCGGGCACTCGTCGGGAGTCACTTCACCTTCGAACATGTGACCGCAGCGATAGCACTCCCACTTGGTCATGATAGGGCAACGGCAGTTTCGTAGTATATTAACAGAGTGTGGTGTCGAACCACTCTGTCATCCGTTTCTGATGGAACCAGTTCCTATGAACTCGCGTCGGGCCTAGGAGCGAGTGCAATCAGCGTCCGCGCCTTCTGCTGGCACTGAGCCGCTGTGTCCGCATAGTACTTCCAGGCCGTGTAGCTCTCCTCGACCTTCGCGAGGAGTAGGAGGATGTCTGCGGCCTGAAGATATCGTGAAATCGCGGTCTCCGTTCTCCCGTTCTTTTCATCCGCCGCGGCGTCCGCCACCAGCTGGCTGGCATACCAGCGGAGCTTCTGGGCCCGCGACATCGGCGGGTTGGGGGGTGCTTGCATCGGCTCCGAGAAGGCTGAAACCCGCAAAAGACCCGTAGGTCGTATTTCGTAGACGAAACTGGTAATTCAGAAGTCAGCCGAACTGAATTGGGTCCGACGGAGAGCTTCAACAGGGAGAAGGCGAGGGCAGGCGGAACCCCTTCGCGAGCTTCGCCTTGAGCTCTGAAGCGGCCGAGATGACCTGATCTTGGGTGTACTTGTCCGGGTCGAGTTCCAGACAGAGAAAAACATCCGACCGCGACACCTTGTCGAGCAGTCCCTGAAGGCTCGCTGTTCCCTCTCCAGGGATTAGGTGGTCGTCGGTCGCGCCAGCGGTGTCGCTCAGGTGGATTTCTGCAAGCTTTGAGCCGACCCGTTCGGCGAGGGCCAACGGATCGTGCCCGCTGACGTGTGCGTGGCCTGTGTCGAGGGTGAAGCGCGACCCCTCTACCTGTGCCAGCATCAGTTCCAGCGATTCGATGGTGGAAGCCAAGGGGAACTGATACCTCGACTTGCTCTTGGCCTGGTTTTCGATGCAGATTGTCAGCCTTCCACTACTTTCCTTGACCAGCTCTCGCAGGATCGCAACCGAGTTCTCCACTGCTTGGGGGACGAGTGCCTTGTTCTGGACACTGCCTGGATGAAAAGTGATCATCGACGCGCGCAGCTGCTCGCCGAACTTCACAAAGTCTGTCAGTGTCCTCGCCACGGCGCCCTTCATGGGTTGGAAGGGGGTCGCAAGATTGAGGTCGGTGAATGGGGCGTGCAGTGTCAGGGTCATGTCATAGGTGGAGAGCGTCTCCTTGAGGCATTTCCTGTCGGTCCAATCATGGTAGGCGTGCGGGACCTCCCCCCAGAGCTCGATGAGTTCGAAGCCGGCGTCTCCGATGGCTCTGACCGCGGAATTCAAGTCAGTGTCGAGAAGGGACCAAGTGCTCACGCCAAGCTTCATTCGCTAAGACCTCCGTCCAAGGCAAAGCCGTTCCGGACCCGCGGTCGCCGTCACGATGTGGGAGAGCTCTGTGCCGACCGGAGCCTCTTCACAACTTCCTTCAGCATACCCAAAGCGAGTTCAGGTCGGGCCTTGATTAGCGAGGCAAAGGACCATGACGTGATTGCCCAGCACTTCGTGGGCTGGAGCGCTATGACGTCCGCAGACCTGGGCAGATCGTCGATAAGCGACATCTCGCCGAAGAACTGGCCCTTTGAGAGCGTGGCCAGCACCTTCCCCTTCTTCCGGACCTCCGCCTTCCCCTCGAGGATGAGGAAGAAGCCGACGCCTGTCGTGCCTTCGGCGACCATCATGTTTCCTGCCTTGTAGGAGATCTCCTTACCCTGCGCGAGGAGCCTCTTCTTGTCCTTCGCATTCAGACTACTGAAGAACGGGACAGAACCAATCATCGAACCCACATCAGGAGAGCTTGCCATTCATGTTCCAATCTGCAATATCTGATTTAAACCCACCGACGGTTCCGAGCCGAGTCTGTCGAGCGTCGACGACGCAAGCTTGAAGGTTCCGGGCCCCGTGAGCGGCTTTCGAGGTGGTGATTGCTGTTGAGAGAGAGCATCCTAGCGATGGGAGCTCAGAGCGATGAAGTTCACCGATCTCGTCTGATGCTTCGCTATGATCAACCGCATACGTGAGGTTGAGCTGAAGCTGAGTCTTCTGAGGAACTAGCGAAGCCTGGCTGCTCCGACTCTGTCTTTGATCAGCGGCCTGACCATGATCTTCTTCTCTGGCGCTAGAGACATTAGCGTCTTCTCGTAGGCAGACCACTTTACACCCAGCTTTTGGGCGACCATCATCTCTATCATCGTGGCGAAATCGTGTTCGTCTCTGTACGGTGCCCTGGGATCATTCCCCGGTTCGGCTTCGACCGGATGCATGTTTATCCGCCTCTCTGCCTCAAAGTTGATGTCGAAGGCTACGACTTCGTTGTCCGAGATGCCGTTCTTCTTGCAGAGTTCATACTCGATCATTTCGTGGAGGGCGACCAGGAAGACGTACCGCTGGTCCTTCATCTTGCTCACACGGATCTCGGCAGGTCTTCCGGGTATCCAGTCACCGACCGTTTCGTACCTCTGTTTTCTGTGAGGGACCTGCGCAATCAAGAAGTCGACTTTGCGGTTCCTACTCGTGACCAAGCTCCTCGGTCGGAGTTGGGGGCGTCCGGGCTTTGCTGACCTGCGCCCGAGGCGGACCGAGCTGCGCTTGGACGGACGGGAGAACATGATATTCGGGAAAACCCAGCTCGAAGCCTCCTAAGGGATAGACTGTCTAAAGACGGCCCCTCTTTGGTGAAGCAATTTTGAGCCCGTTGGGACGTCTGGAAACCGGGTTCGCGAGATGGTACCATCCCTGGCCTAATCTCCACAAAGCGACGAGAGCGGGGTCGCATGAGACGGGAGAGTGACTTCCAAGGGCCGGTCCGGACCGGCGTCAAACACCCCAGAATTCGCCCCCGAGAGGCCGTAGGGACCTGATTCCGGGTCCTTTCTGGCTGACGCGGATGACCATTCGGGTCGCGGATGTGGTGGGTCGGCCGCCTAGCGCGACTTGGACATGCCCCTTTCGTGCTTGAGTGCCGCGGAGTTGATGCAGTATCTCAACCCGGTCGGCTTTGGCCCATCGTCAAAGACGTGACCGAGGTGGGCGCCGCAGTTACTGCAGGTCACTTCAGTCCTCTTCATGCCGAAGCTGTAGTCTGATTCTTTTTTCACCTTGTCCTTGGACGTGGGCTGGTAGAAGCTGGGCCACCCCGTCCCTGAGTCGAACTTTGTGCCAGAATCGAAGAGCCCCGCACCGCAGACCGCACAGTGGTACGTCCCCTTGTCGTGAGAGTTCCAATACTTGCCTGTGAAGGCTCTCTCGGTGCCTCCCAAGAAGCAGACGTCGTACTGTTCTGACGTGAGCTGACTCTTGAGCTTCTCTTTCAGGGCTGCCTTTTCCTGATCGTTCACGAAATTATTCGGGCAATCCCTACAAATAAGTTTTCGAGTAGCCCGGAAGGTTCTGCCCAATCAATGGGTGATTTCTGAGGGTGTCCAGCGGCGGGTGATGAACTCAAGTACCCCGATTAGGCGATGAGTGTAGGGGGAGCTTCTATGAATTGGCCTTCTCGGTCGGCCGTGTCAAGACATTACGAAACCGGACACGAGGTGGCGGCCGACCTGTGGTTGTTGTTCCCGAGCCTTTCAGTAAGACTCGTCAGGAACACTGTCGGTCGTTCAGGACTGCCCTTGCCGTGTGGTGCCTGCCAGAAGATGATAAGCGAATGCCCCTTCATTACCAAATGCAGTACGAGTGGTCATAAAAGGAGGTATCATGTCGCTTGCGCCTTGAGAATAGGGTTAGTATTGAGTTCCCCACCGCTTAACAGCCTCAGGCCATCTCAATGGCGTTCTTGAGTGATTCCATCCACTTGTTCTTTGATTGAACCCCGATTCCCGCGACCTCTGCGGGGGTCTGTCCCTCTAAGGCCGTGTGAGGCTTCACGAAGTTGTAATGGATTCTCTGGCCTTCCGCGAGAGGGGTATTCATAGTCTTCCATCCGCGTTGAATCTTCACGCGTTCCCTCACCATCCCGTTCAGTCTTTCGACTCGGTTGTTGGTCGCCTCGGGGTTCCGAAGCCCCGCCTTTGCGACGAGTTCAGGCCATCACGTCGCGGCGACACGTACGAGCAGGCACGCACCAATAGATTAATGTGCGATTGTGAACGTGCCCCAGTCATGAAGCCCGACCAGATCATCCTGCCCCCAGACGAGATTCCGAGGAAGTGGTACAACATCGTACCCGACATCCCGGGAGGGCTTCCCCCGCCCAAGGAACCCGGCGACGGGGAGTCGAGGATGGAGGCGCTGAAGAGGCGGATGGTCGGCGAGTGCCTGAAGCAGGAGATGTCGACATCGAGCTGGATTGACATACCTGACGAGGTCAGAGAGCTGTACATCCATGCGGGCAGGCCGCGGCCTCTGTATCGCGCGAAGCGCCTCGAGCAGAAGCTCGGTCTCAAGAAGGTCAGAATCTACTACAAGAGGGAAGATCTGAGCCCGACAGGCTCCCACAAGGTCAACACCGCAATCCCTCAAGCATACTATGCGATGAAGGAGGGCAAGAAGACCCTCGTCACCGAGACAGGGGCTGGTCAGTGGGGAACGGCCCTCTCCTACGCGGCGTCGATGCTCGGGCTCCGGACGGTCGTGTTCTGGGTCAGGGCGGTGTACGACTGGAAGACGGAAAGGAGGATACTCATGCAAATGTACGGGGCTAAAGTGTACCCGTCACCCAGCGACCAGACGACCTTCGGGAGGAGCCTGCTGGCTCAGGACCCGAAGCATCCGGGCTCGCTCGGGATTGCGGTCTCGGAGGGGATGGAGTACACAGACCTGGGCGCAGACCGGGTCTACTGTCTGGGTTCCGTCCTGAACCACGTGATGCTCCACCAGTCCATCATAGGCCTAGAGTCGATTAAACAGTTCGAATCGGCCGACGATTCACCTGACCTGGTGATCGGCTGCCTGGGCGGAGGGTCCAACTTCAGCGGAATCGCCCTGCCGTTCCTCGGGGAGGTGCTCAAGAAGAAGAGGAAGTGCGAGTTCCTCGCCGCACAGTCTGAGGCAGCGCCAAACCTGGTGAAGGGGGAGTACAAGTACGACTTCGGGGACACAGCGGGGCACACTCCGCTGCTGATGATGTACACCCTCGGCCACGAGACGTCGATGACCCCGATCAAGTCGGACGGCCTGAGGTACCACGCAGCTGGTCCAATTGTCAGCGCGCTCAAGAACAAGGGCTACATCAGGGCCGTCGCCTATCCGAGCGACGAGGTGCTCGTCTTCGAGGCCGCGAAGCAGTTCCTAGAAACGGAGGGATGGCTGATTGCAGGTGAATCGGCGCACGCCGTCAGGGCCGCCATCGATGAAGCGAAGAAGGCAGAGGCCAAAGGAGAGGAGAAGTGCATCCTAGTCAACATCAGCGGCCACGGGTTCCTAGACATCGACGCGTACAGAAGCAAGATCAAACTGGACTAGCGAACACCTGCACGGGCGGCGCTTGGGGCACGGACTCGGCCACCTGTCTGTCGCCCTTAGAGATGACGGGAACCCCTGAGACGAGCCGCCGGATAATTTTAAGAGTCTGCGCGAGGAACGGGTAAATCAGATTTGGCTAGGTTTCCTACCGCCCAGGAGAGCTGGAGAGAGCAATCCGGCACTGTCATGCTAGTCGAACTGTCCAAGCTCTTCATCGGGAAGACCAACGTCAGGAAGAGTCCGGGAGACGTCGGGGACCTTGTGGACTCCGTGAAGGAGAAGGGGATACTGGAGCCGGTGCTGGCAAGGCCCGTGGGCGGTCGGTACGAGCTGGTCGTTGGGTCCAGGAGGTTCGAAGCGGCAAAGATAGCCGGAATGAAGAGGATCCCTGCAGTCGTCAGGCCCATGACCGACGAAGAAGCGATCATCGTCTCTTTGGTGGAGAACATCCAGAGGAGGGACATCGAGCCGGAGGAGGAGTACGACGCGATCATCGCGCTGATGAAGGTGAACCCTCGAGCCTACGGGACGGTCGAACAGCTTGCGAAGGCGATAGGCAAGTCACGGAGGTATGTCGACGACAGGATTAACGCGGTCGAGGCGGTCCGCAACATCAGGAGGGAGTCGGGACCCGGAATTTCTGTCAAACAAGCGCCCCTCCCGGCAGAGAGGAAGAAGGGCGTCCTCCCGGTCAGGCACGCCACGTTCCTGCACAGGGCAGAAGAGTCACCCACCGTCCAGGAGCTCCCGCGCAGGGAGCGCGCCTCTCAGATGAAGGAGCTGGCTGAAACGATAGCCCCTCTTCCCAGCCCCGAAGCCGAGAATGTGGTCAGCCACTTCGTGATGGCGCCGCAGCGGCCGGTAGAGGACATCAAGAACGAGGTCGCCTATCTTCACGCGGTCAAGCTGGAGATCCTGCTCGATCCACGCGTGGCCGATGGCCTGAGGAGAGCGGCGGAGGAACGGAACACGACCATGGAAGCGGTCGCGTCTCTCGCCATACACTCGTGGCTTAGGCAGCAGCGGTACGCCTGAAGACACCTTCGGACCTGTCCAGCACCTGACTGAACGTCATTTCCTGAGGGCGTCTAGCTTGTTCCCGTATCTTTCAAGGAATGCTACTTCGGACAGCGGCTTCCTGTTCTTCCTGCCGTGGAGTTTCTTCTGAGGATCCCCGAACCCCACCACGATGGTGGCGCTGAGGCCCTCTGGCACTCCGAAATCCCTCTTGAACTTCTCCTGATTGATTCCTGTGAAGACCCCAGAGGCGACTCCATGGTCCCACGTCGTGATTTGCATGTCCTGGACGGCTCTCCCGGCGTCTATCATATGGTAGCTTTTGGTCGGATCGGTGCAGACGATTACAGCGAAGTTGGCACTTGCGACCCACTTGCCAGATGTGCTGTCGTCAGCCATCGTCTTGAGGTTCTCGAGCTTCTGGACGAGGATGAAACGCCAGTGCTGAGAGTTGGTCCCGCTTTGGGTGAGCCTTGCTGCCTCGAGGACTGCCAGCTTGACTTCGGCAGGAACTGGCTTCGAGGTGAATTCCCTCACGTCGAGCTTGGTCCTGACGGCTTGGGCGGCGTCCATAGGTCCGGGCGGGAACGGCTGGTTAGTTTCTCTTTCATCGAACAGAGTGAAGAGGGAAGGCCCGGGTGAACCGTCCTGTCCTTCTCAGTCGCCGGTGTCGAGGTCGGGTTTGTTCATGAGGACGTCGTCAATCCTCTTCAGGACATCGGCGTCCAGTGCCGACACGAATTCGAGCGAGGCCATGTTCTCCTTCACCTGTTCCGGAGAGGTCGCGCCGGTGATCACGGTGCTCACGTTCTCGTTCTTGCGCGCCCATGCCAGGGCCAGCTGCGCCATAGTACAGCCGAGCTCCTTCGCGATCGGTTCGAGTTGCTTCACCTTGGCGACGTTCTGCGGGGTGATTACATGCTCCTTCAACCAGCCGTAGCCTTTGAGGGTCGCCCTCGAGTCCGGCGGGATGCCAGAGTTGTACTTCCCTGTGAGCAGGCCCGAAGCCAGTGGGCTCCAGGTGGTCGTGCCGAGCCCTATGTCTCGGTAGAGGGGAAGGTACTCCTTCTCGACCCTGTCCCGATGAATCATGCTGTACTGGGGTTGTTCCATCTGTGGAGGAGTGAGGCCCAGTTCACGGGCGAGGCCGTTCGCTCGCATGATGTCCACAGCGCTCCACTCCGAAGTGCCCCAATAGAGGATCTTGCCCTGGTGGATGAGGTCGTCCATCGCTCTGATGGTCTCCTCAATAGGCGTGTTCGGGTCAGGCCTGTGACAGAAGAATAGATCCAGATAGTCGAGCTGGAGGCGCTTCATCGAGTTGCGGCAGGCCTCGTAGATGTGTTTGCGGGAAAGACCCCTGTCGTTGGGACCCCTGCCACCCCAGAAGACCTTGCTTGAGACTACGATGCTCTCGCGTCGCCATCCGAGCTTCTTGATCACGTTACCCATGACGGTTTCTGCGCTGCCTTCGGCATAGGCCTCGGCGTTGTCGTAGAAGTTGACCCCAAGGTCGTAGGCGGCAGACATGCACCTAGTCGCCATTTCCTCCCCGACCTGACCTCCGTAGGTGACCCAGGCACCCAACGAAAGCTCGCTCACGTTGATTCCCGCGCTGCCGAGCCTGCGGTAGTTCATAGGCGCCGGTCGGGAGACCGGCATTAATACTCTGCGCCGACCCTGTCCAAGAAAGCGCCCGACGATTCCTTATGTAGCCGCTACGAAGCGAGGCCACCGTGAATTCGAGAATCGCGCTTCTGGTCGCGGTGCCGCTAATCCTCGCAGTCGTGATAGTGCTGGCCCTCCTCGGATTCTTTGCCTACCCCGGCGTGCTAGCGGTCATGGTGGTGCTGTACGTAATCGTCAGCCTGTTCAACCGAAGGAAGTTCAAGAAGAAGGAGCAACAGCAGTGAGCCGGACGGCGGGCATCAGGAGAGAGGAGCCCAATCCCGTTGTGACGGTCATTCAGAACACCGTTCAGCGAAAGGAACCGAATCGCGACCCCCCAACGAAAAACTGAAGAGTGAAGGCTGTCTTGTGGAACGCGTGAGCAGGAGAGCCACGTTCGGAATCATCATGGTTCTCATCGCCATTCTTGTATTTTTCCTCTTGTATGATGGCTTCTTCGTTCACCCTCCTCCGACTTAGCCGCTATCTTGGCAGAATCCGTTCGTGTCAGAATTAAATAACTATCCGACGCGACGGCATTCGTGAGCGACGAGTTAAGCAGTGCCCGAGAGAAGAAGAGACAGACAGAGGAGAGGGCGAAGCAGTACTACGACAAGATCAGGAAGCAGGAGGCCGAGGCCGCGGACCTGCGGAAGGAACTCGCTTCTAGCCAGAGCAAGCTCGGTGACCTTCAGAGACAGAAGTCCGAGATGGACAAGAAGATGAGCGATCTGCAGAACAGCATGGACAGCATGAACCGCGGGATCAACTCGCTGCAGAGGAACCTCGAGAACCACAGGCAGAGCATCGCCGCTGACCAGACCGAGATGGAGAGGTTCAACGCCGAAGTCGAGCGCCTCGACCACGTGATTGCAGACCTGATGAGACGGCGCTGAGGCGCCAGTCACCCTGACGACGAGTAGAGGGTTAGTATCCTCTTCGGAATTCCTTCACTTCGCCCGTTCTCGCGTCGATTATGAGCAGAGCTGTCTCAGAGAACATGGCCTTCGGCTTCTTGAACTCGACGTCGATCTTCCAGAACCCCTGTAGCTCCTCCAACTTCGCCGACTTTATGTCGAAGTCATCGGCGTCCACGGCGACTTTGAGATGCGCGGCGACCCTAGACTTGATCTCGGCAAAGGTGAGGGCAGGCAACTTGATTCCGCCAATCGGTTTCTAGTACCCTATCGATATAAGGTTGAAGTGGAGAAAGGGTGGGGAGTCAGGCACTCCTTGGGATTTGGATGATGAGAGCATGGCCTCTCACTGACCACTCGTCTTCGGGAGCAGCCTCAGTATGGCCAGAGTCGTGAAGGCCTCGCCAATCAGGCCCAGAGTAACGGGCAGATAGTACCCGTAGAAGTTGAAGAGGAGACTACCTATGATCGGGGCCGGAAATGCAATGAGGCCGCGGACGGCCGCCAGCTTCCCGCCCATGCTCCCTCTCTCCTCCGGGGGCGCGTTGACCATGAGGAAAGACTGCAGGGCGGGGACCCATGTGGCGACGGAGAGACCGAACACGACTGAGAGGAGTATGAATACCGGCAGGGAGCCCGTGGTCGCCCAACCGAGCATCACCACCACGGTGAGGAATTCGGAGAAGGCCAGGCACCTTCTGGTTCCGACCATGCGAAGGAATTTGGTCGCTGGATACTGGCACACGACAATCGAGATAGAGAGGGTGCCCACAATCACGCCGATGTCTCCGCTGGAGTATCCAAACTGTCTCACCCACATGCCATAGATAATCGACCCCGCTATCCCGTACGAGAATGCGTCCATTGCAAACGGTGCAAAGAAACGGAGAAACCCAGGGGGTAATCGGATGACCTGCTTGATTGAGAAAGAGTCTGAGCCCCTCGAGCCTTCTGCTGGACGGTGGTCTCCACCGGTCTCCCTCAAGAACGAAATCAAGCAGACCAGATTTGCGAATTCCAGGACGGCCGCGGCCCCGAAGATGACGTAGTAACCGAAGGCATCCGCGATGAAGCCGCCCGCGAAGGCAGCAAAGGCTCCGGGGACCTGCGTGAAGAAGAAGATAACGCTGAACGCGACGTCGAGCTTGGCCGGGTCCATGGAGACCGATTCCGCTACCATCGCCTGAGAGGCAGGGTTGCTCATCAGGGAGAGCCCGAACAGGATGTAGGCGAGCGCCAAGACGGGCAGACTGTGCGTGATGGTGACCGTGAAGAAGGAGACCATCGAACAAATCGCGACCGCGCTTCCAATCACGATCAGCTGCTTCCTGCCGACCAAGTCTGCGAAGAGCCCAGCGAAGGGCTGGACGATGGAGCTGGCGAGTCCGCTCGGTCTGCTCCCGACGGACTGGAGAATCCCCAGCATGGAGAGGCCGAAGCCCGTGACCACGAACGGCTGGAGGACGGTGTTCAACATGCTAACGTAGAGCCCCGTCACCATGCTCGTGAAGGCGAGGACCCTGATGTTTCCGTGAAGGAGAAGCCCTCTGGAAAATGTGGAGAATCCAGATCCCCATCTGCTCAACTAGTGCAGCACCACAGCCCGCAGCGACCATATGGAGCTAAAGAGTCTCGCTCCCACGTTCGGTCCCCAGCAGATACCCGGCGACGAGGCCCGAGACCGCCCCGCCGAGATGTGCCAACCAGTCGACGGAAGGGAGGGCGAAGGTGCTGAAGAGGAAGACAGCGAGGAACCATACGAGTAGGTTGTGATCGACCCGTCGTTCGACCGCGAAGTCCTCGGCGACGGCCCCGGCCAGCAACCCGAAGATCCCGCCAGAGGCTCCGAAGCTTGCTACGTTCGGACCGCCAAGGAGGCTGGCTATGTTCCCGGTCAGGCCGGAAAAGATGAACACGGCGTAGTATTCCACCTCGCGAAACTCGTGTGACAGGAGCCCGTCAAGCCAGACGACAGCGAGTGCGTTGAACAGGACGTCAGCGACTCCCAGGGAAGTCGGGACGACTACGAAGAGAGAGGTGAGCAGCTGCCAGTACAGGCCCGAGTAGACAAGCCAGTTGCTCTGGATGAAGTAGTAGGTCAGCGGAGTCCCTTCGATGCTCACCTCCGATGCGACGAGACCGAAGACGAGGCCGGCGATGATGGCAAGTGAGAGGTTCCTTCCCTGCGGTGATATCAAACAAGGCTCTCCCTAGGCGAGACGATCGGGCTCACGAATGCTCCGTCAGGGTCTCTAGAACGCATGACGCGTGGCGTGCGGGGGGCTACTTGGGCGCCGGCTTGCTTCCGATCTCTACTAGCTGGAAATTCACCTGGTATCTCTTGCCTCTGACTTCCAGCTTGGCCGACGCGTAGTATCCGCGGGAGCCTGTAGAGAAGGTCTTCTCGTTGAGGGAGACTTCGCCGAGCTTGTCCGTGCCTTCGAAGATTTCAGCGCGCATGTTTCGCCGGACTGGTCGTGCGATATTTAAGCTGGGAAAGGGAAACCGAACCGTTCACTCACAAACCGTAAAAGCACACACCAGCAACGAATGCGGTTCGTCTTGACAAAGAACCCCGTAATCGGCGAGATTCTCGAGAAGTACAGGGCCGTCTGGGCTCTGAACCATTCGATGGCGGTCCTCAATTGGGACATGGAGACTCACATGCCCGAGAGGGGCGCCAGCTCGCGGGGGGCAGCTTCGGGCCAGTTGGCCATGATGCTCCAGAAGGCCACGGTCGGCCTCAACGACCTCGTAACCAAGGCCGAGAAGCTACGCGACCTCGACGATGAGGAGAAGGGAATCGTCAGGGTCCTCAGGAGGGACATTGACTTCTTCACGAAAATCCCGCCAGAGCTGATCGAGGAGCGGGAGAGAATCACAGCCGAGGCGACGGTGGTATGGCGGAAGGCGCGGAAGAACTCCGAGTTCAAGCTGTTCGAGCCGCATCTGGAGAAGATACTGGAGCTGACCAGAAAGATCGCAGACTGTCTCGGATACACGGGACACCCGTACAACGCGCTGCTGGACCTCTACGAAGAGGAGTTCACGGTGCGGGACGCCGACGAAGTCTTCACGCGGCTCGTGCCCAGCACCAAGAAGATCCTCGAAAAGGTCACGGCCGAGGGCGTCTATCCGCCGAAGCACTCGCTGGAGTCAGTCAAGTACGACACAGACGCGATGGTCCGCGTGAACGAGGGGCTCCTCCGCATGCTGGAGATGCCGATGGATAGGTTCAGGATGGACGTCTCCACGCACCCGTTCACCACCGGAATAGCGCCCGACGATGTGCGAATCACCACGAGGTACGAAGGGGTCGATTTCAAGTCGACGCTCTTCTCCACAGTCCATGAATCCGGGCACGCGCTCTACGACCTCCAGCTCGACGAGAAGCTCAGGTTCACTCCCGTGGCCGGCGGGGCGTCACTCGGATTCCACGAATCACAGTCGCGGTTCTGGGAGAACGTGGTGGGAAGGAGCAGGGGGTTCAGCAAGCTCGTAAGCCCGCTCTTGAAGAAGAACCTCCCGTTTGTCTCCCGCTACAGTCCTGAACAGCTCTATTTCTACTTCAACACGGTCAGAAGGAGCCTGATAAGGGTCGACGCGGACGAGCTGACCTACAACCTCCACATCGCGCTCAGGTACGAGATCGAGAAGAAGTTGATCAACGGGGATCTTCCGGTGTCCGAACTGTCGGAGGTCTGGAACGACACGTTCGCGGACTACCTCGGAATCAGGCCGAAGAACGACGCGGAGGGGGTCCTGCAGGACATCCACTGGAGCGGCGGCTCATTCGGCTACTTCCCGACATACTCTCTGGGGAACGTAATCCTGGGTATGACCTGGCACAAGATGGGAGACGGCGAGCTGGTCAGGAAATGGGTTGGGGAGAAGGACTTGATGCAGCTGAGGAAATGGCTGCAGGTCAAGATCCACAGGTTTGGCGCGGTCTACTCTCCGAAGGAGCTCCAGACGAGGCTCTTCGGCGAGGCCTACAATCCGGAGAGGCTGATCAGGTACTACGAGACGAAGTTCCTAGCGTAGACTAGGGCCGCTCGATCGATTCAGGAGGACCGGAGCGGATAGGGCTATGCCCTCCACTTGATGCTGCACCCGAATGGCTTGGTGTCCGGGACCCTGACCTCCCTTCCGGCAGTCAGATCGTCGAGAGCGTTGCGCAGGTCGGGCGACTTCACCTTCAGGGGGTCGCGGGAGTCGTCGATCCTGCCCCTGTACCTCAGGTCCCTCTTGTCGTCGAACACGAAGACGTGGGGCGTGCAGACCGCCCCGTAGTGCTCGACGGCAGTCTGATCCCGGTCCCTCAGGTAGGGGAAGTTGAAGCCTTTCTCCTTCGCCCTGACGACCATCTGGGCAAGGCTGTCTTCGGGAAAGGCCTGCTCGTCGTTGGAGTTGATCGCCACGAGCTGGACGCCCCTAGAGGCGTAGTCCCGCTGGATGCCCACCATCCTGTCTTCATAGTCCTTGACGTACGGACAGTGGTTGCACGAGAAGATCACGACCAAGATGGGTTTCTCAGAGCAGGATGCGAGCTTGTGCGTCTTCCCGTCCGCGCCGGGCAGGTCAAAATCGGGGGCCTTCGCCCCCAGAGCGAGCATTTCGGGATTCATTGCCACGCGCCCAGCGGGACTTGGAATAAAATCCATCGGTGGGCCGGCCTTGGGCTGAGGGTCTGCGGAACTCGCCCGTGAACGATCAGGGCTGACACTATCCGAGAGCCATACGGTCGTACGGCACGACCTGAGCGAGCTCTCTCTCCCTCTTCCTGAAGTCGGGGCAGACGGACGCGAGTCTCTTCTTGAACTTGGGAGAGTGGTTGAACTCGACCAGGTGCGTGAGTTCATGGAAGACCACGTACTCCCTCAGCCTCTCCGGCAGCGCGATGAGCTGCCAGCTGAAGGAAATCCTGCCTCCACGCGTGCAGTACCCCCACTTGCTGATTTCCCTGACGTCGACGCGGCTGGGCCTGACCCCCAGCAAGGGAGAGGATTCGCGGACCTTCTTCACCATGTAGGCAGAGGTCTCCTTGAGGAACCAGCGCCTGACCAGTTCTCTGATCCTTCGTCTGTCGCTGGCCCTGACTACCACTTCGTCAGCCGTAGGGTTCGGCACCAGCTCCTCCTTCGCGTCTTCGATGTAGACGATCCTCAGGTACTGGCCCCCGAACATCACCCGGTCTGAGCCCAGGATCCTCTTGGCGTTCGCCGCCCGTGCGTATTCGTGGTCTATCCATGAGAGCCTCTCCTTGATCATCGCTTCGACGTCGACCCTTCTTCCCCGTGGCACGGAGACTTCGAGGGTCATGTCGGGCCTGAACCTGAAGTAGGTGTACCGCCTGCTCGCCCCCCTGACGACCGAGTACTCGATTCGGCGCGTCCCGACGTCGAGATGGGGCAACCTATTCGGCTCTGAGGCTGGCGTAGATTAGTCTTGGTTGGCTAGGGAGCGGGAGGCGGTGCCAAGTGCCCCCACTGCGTTCAGGCAACCCTAGCCGCCCAGTTCGCGGTGCCGAAAACAGTAGACGAGGTGGTCGTTGACCATCCCGGTCGCCTGCATGTGCGAGTAGCAGATTGTTGGGCCCACGAACCTGAAACCGCGTCCGAGGAGGTCCGCGCTGATTCTCTTGGATTCCTCGGTTGCAGCCGGAATCTCCTTCAGGGTCCGCCGTCTGTTGATTCTGGGGCTGTCCCCCATGAAGCTCCATATGTACGAGTCGAAGCTCCCGAACTCCTTCTGGACGGCGAGGAAGGCTCTCGCGTTGGTGACCGCTGACCTGATCTTGAGCCGGTTCCGCACGATACCAGCGTCGGCAAGGAGGCTCCTCTTCTTTCTCTCGCCGTACAGCGCCATCTTCCTTGGGTCGAAGCCGTCGAAGGCCTTCCTGAAGTTCTCGCGCTTCCTCAGGATGGTGCCCCAGCTTAGACCCGCCTGCATCCCCTCAAGGACGAGAAGCTCGAAGAGCTTCCGGTCGTCGTGAAGCGGAACCCCCCACTCCGAGTCGTGGTAGGCCTTGTACAGAGGGTCGTCAAGAGGGACCCAGTCGCACCGTCTCTTGATTGCTGGATAGATGCCTCCGAGCGTTCTAGAATCGCCCGACGCTACAGGCCTAGACGGAGTCACCAGAGCAGATCTCCAATCCGCTGCTCGGTCGAGGAAGTAGTTGCGTTGACGAAGATCATCTCGAAAGGTGTTCTGGCTTTATCCTGAGAATAACCCTCTTTTCGTCGGGAGATCGATAGGGATACTTTTCCTTTCCGAGATACTTCTTGGCCAGCTTGTCGATGTGTTCGTCAGCCCCCTTCGCCGTCTGCTCCGTCACTACCCCTCTTACGTTCACCTTCTCGTACTGGTTTGATGCGTCCGCAATGGAGATGGCGACCTTCGGCTTCCTCTTCGTGTTCTTCTGCTTTATTCTCCCCAGCGCGGTGTTCACGAGAATGTAGTCCCTTCCTTCGTGGTCAACCCACACGGGAGTGACCTGCGGCGAGCCATCCTTCATCACCGTCGCGAGGTAGCCGAAATTCTTCCCTTCAATGAGTTTGATTGCCTTTTTGGTTAGTTGCATTGCTTTCCGCCGGCTAGATCGTAGGCCGAGAGCCACTAATAAACAGACTCGGTGCATCGGATCGCTCTCTGGAAGGTTTAACCGAAAGTCGCGATCTCCGTCCAAGCATGAAGTATGTCGTGCTCGGGACGACCGGTCTGAAAGTCTCAAGGTTGTGCATTGGCTGCATGAGTTTCGGCGGACCAACTTCGAAAGGATTCGAATGGTCCTTAGACTATGAAGACTCGAAGAAGGTCATAGACAGGGCGATCGATCTCGGCATCAACTTCTTTGACACTGCCGATGTCTATTCCAGCGGAAGGTCCGAGGAGATTCTTGGGAGAGCGCTCGAGGGGAGGAGGGACGACGTGGTGATAGCCACGAAGGTCGGACTTCCCACGGGCTCGGGGCCGGGAGAGCGCGGGTTGGGGAGAAAACACGTTCTCCACAACCTCGCGAAGTCGCTCCGGCACCTCAGGACAGACCGCATAGACCTGTACCAGATCCACCGCTGGGATTACGAGACGCCCATTGAGGAGGTGCTTCGAACACTCACGGAGGCCGTGAGAAAAGAGAAGGCGGTCGACCACATCGGGGCTTCGAGCATGTGGGCGTGGCAGCTGGCGAAAGCGCTCCGCGTCAGCGACAGGATGCAACTAGTCAGGTTCGAGGCGATGCAGAACCACTACAACCTGGCCTACAGGGAAGAGGAGAGGGAGATGATCCCCATGTGCAGGGAGGAAAGGATAGCGGTGATACCCTGGAGTCCGCTGGCCAGGGGGTTCCTGACGGGGAAGTACAGGAGAAACAGGAAACCGACGAGCCTGAGGTACCGGAAAGACACCATAATCCGGGAGAGGTTCTTCAAGCCCGAAGACTTCGAGGTCTTGGAAAGGCTGGTGGAGGTCGCGAAGGAGCAGGGAGCCGAACCGGCGCAGATTGCCTTGGCTTGGCTCCTCGGGAAGAAAGACGTCAAGGCACCAATAGTCGGTCCGACACGAATCAGACAGTTGGAGGAGCTGGTGGAAGCCGTCGACATGAAACTGACGCCGGACCAAGTAGAAAGGCTTGAAGAGCCCTACAAGCCTCATCCGGTGCTGGGACATCACTAGTTCCCAGTGCGGAAGGTTGCCCGAAGGCCTGATTGCCGCGGTGAAGTAGATGGAGTATGGGACGTTCGGACAGTGGGCCCGTGATGATCTTGTCCCGAATGTTTCCCGCCAAAGCTTAAGTCTCGACCGCTTGAGCGCGGGTCAGCCTTGCCTCAGGACCTCATCCGATACACGGTTTCGATGCTTCGAGCGAACGCGCACTATTTTGACGTCGTAATCGAAGTCCCAATCCCGACCGGCGGACGTGCAGGCGAGCTCCGGCTGGCGATGCCTGTCTGGACGCCGGGACACTATGCTGTCGAAGACTTCGCACGCCACGTCACCGAGGTGAAGGCCTTCGACGCAGGCAGCCGCAAGGAACTCACGGTGACGAAGCTCGAAAAGAGCCTCTGGTCTGTTGCGCTTCAGGGCTCCGAGAAGCTCCGCGTCGAATACCCGGTCTACGCTCTCTCTTACACCGTCAACACCAGCTACATCGACAGTCTGCACGCATTGATCAACGGAGCCAGCGTGTTCCTCTATCCTGAAGGCATGCAGGGGATGCCAGTGAGGCTCGTGTTGGTTCCCCGGCCTGAATGGAAGGTGGTCTCGACCGGGCTCCAGTGGGTCTCGGAATGGGAGTTTGCGGCGCCAAACTACGACGTGCTCGTCGATTCGCCGCTCGAGGTCGGGAACCAGGAGGTGCGTCCGTTCGACACCGGAGGTGCCAGGTACGACGTCTCCATCTTCGGAGAAGCGCCGATTGACTTCGGTAAGTTCGTTGATGACATCAAGGGGATTGTTGAGCAGACCACGCCGATCTTTGGCCAGGTGCCATACGACCGGTACGTCTTCTTGGTCAACTTCACGGACACGACCGGAGGAGGGCTGGAGCACCTGAACAGCACAATGTGCTTCTCGCCCCGCCTGAGGATGGTCCCCAAGGAGGAGTACAACCAATCCATGGGGCTCTTCTCGCACGAGTTCTTCCACGCCTGGAACGTCAAGAGGTTGAGGCCCGTCGGGCTAGGGCCCTTCGATTACTCTGAGGAGACCTACACGAAATCCCTGTGGATAGCGGAAGGCATCACGAGCTACTACGACGACCTAATCCTGAGACGGTCGGGCCTCTACTCGGCGGAGGAGTACCTCGACGTCCTCGTCTCCAGTGTCAATGTCATGAAGTCCCTGCCGGGCAGCGGATACCAGAGCGCCGAGGAGGCGAGCTTCGACACGTGGACGAAGTTCTACAAGCCTGACGAGAACTCGCCCAACGTCACTTCGTCCTACTACACTCAGGGCACAGTCATAGGCTGGATGCTGGACATGGTGATACGAGACACGAGCCGGGGCGGCAAGAGCCTCGACGATGTGATGAAGAAGCTCTACCACGGCGTCTTTCTGAAGGAGAACCGGGGTTACACAGACAAGGAGTTCGAGGCGGCCTGTGTCGAGCTGGGCGGTCCCCGGGCCGAGGAGGTATTCAACACCAGGGTGAGGGGAAGGAAGGACATCGACTGCGACCTGTATCTGGGATGTGTCGGCCTAAGACTGACCGCCAAGGAAGAGCGTACGGAGGAGAAGGGCTTCCTGGGCGTGAAGCTGAACTCCGAGGGCGGCAAGACGACGGTAACGACGCAGCTCGCCGGGTCTCCTGCCGAGGCCATGGGGGTTGCCGTCAAGGACGAAATCTTGGCAGCCGGAGGGTACAGGATGGGCTCGGACAAGCTCTCGTTCTACATTGGGACGATGAAGCCCGGTAGGAGCCTCAACCTCACCATCGCGAGGAACGGGAAGTTTATGGAACTGAACGGGCAGGTCGGAAGGAGGCCTGCCTTTGAGTACAGAATCCAACCCGTCAAGGACGCGACTGATGACCAGAAGACCCTCTTCAAGGGCTGGATGCTCGCCGACTGGAAGGCCGAGCTCAAGTACCCGGAGTATCCGAAGTCGCCTGACAGGAAGCCGATGTTCGACTACGTCTGACCTCGTCCTGTTCCAAGACTCTGGCGGAGAGGCGGCGGGATTCCAGCGCGGCGATGGCCGACCTCAGCTGACGAAAGCATACCGCTTCCCCGTGAGGGTCATCTTCTCTGGACAGTGAAAGTCGCACCTTAGTGCGTGGAGTCCATTGCGCCTAGACCTAGCGCAGCAGAAGATACCCCAGCCCGAAAGAGAGCAGGGGCACCACTACCCAGAGGGAGACCGTCTCCAGCACGAGGCGCCTGTTGAGAACGGTCATGCTCCTTGTGTAGGCGGCCCCAAGCATTCCTCCAAGGAGACATTGGCTGATCGAAATCGGGAGTGCGCGCTGGGTGCCAATCCAGACCACGGCGGAGCTCGCCAGAAACGCAGAGAAGACGCCCTGCGGGCTTAGGCTGAGCATCTTGTCGCCTATCGTGCCGCTGACGCCTCCCCTCCCAAGAGCGACAAGTCCGATGGCCGCGACGATGGCCAAGAGGAACAAGATCCCCACTTCCGAGGTCCCCTTGAGGACTTCGGTCTGGGCGCTCCCGAAGATCATGCCGATGTTGTTTCCCCCCAGGGTGTACGAAACCAGCAGGGCGCTGACCACTGTCCCTGTCCTGTTGAGCGAGTCGACGGTCAGGATGGAGAACCGCGTCACCAGTCTGGTGACAGACGAGTAAATGGCGAATGTCAACACTGCAGTCGCGACTGGGGCCAGGAACCAGAACGCGATCACCTCCTCTGACCGAATGAGGTCGACTTGGATATGAGACGATAGCGTCGCTCCTAGGAACGCCCCCACCATGACGACGCTGAAGGAGACAGGTAGACTCAGGAGAGTCAGCGCGAGCGTGAAGGTGACCGATACCAAGAGAGTAACGAGCAGGACAGTCCCAGTGGTTGACGGGGCGAGAGACCCAGCGAGACTGGTGGCCATCTTGGAGCCTTCCAGCAGGACGCCCAAGCACAGACCGATGATGGACACCACGACCGCGACCCTGTAGGACAGGGTCCCGGAGCCCCTGATGTTGCCGATGAGGAAGGAGCTGTTGTTCCAACCGAAGAGGAAGGCGAGCGTCGCGGCGAGGCCGAGCAGGAGGCTATCCATAGCCCTTGGCCACTAAGATGATGATCACGTCTCCCGCGTCTTCCGCGTTGTCCGCGATGTCGTCGGCCACGAATATGAAGTCACGGAGCTGAATGACGGTGACGGGATCCATCCCCTGACTGTTTGCGAAGAGCTGCTTCAGGAGGGTGTCCTTGCGAGAGTCGGCCCACTCTTCAAACTCTTCCACGCTGTGGACCCTGGAGAGGACTTCGGCCCTGCCACCGTAGAAAGCGCGGACCAAGTCTGTCAAGGCCACGACCGACGATTTCAGGTCATCCAAGAAGAGTCTCATGTTCTCTGAGCCTAGCATCGCTCTGGCGTCAGTCCCGAGTCTCGAATCTGAGGAGAGGAAACGAGCGGCATCCTTGGCGCTGTCGGCGATGTCATCGATCTTCTCGAGGAGGTTCAGAATGTCCTCTCGGACTCCTCCGAAGAAGGCGCCCTGAGCGACCTTGAGGCTCAGCTCGCGGTGGATCGTGTCGGCCGCGGTCTCGCCCTCGAAGACGCTTCTTGTCAGTTCCTCGGCAGAAGCAGTGTCTCCTTTGCCGACCTTCTCGACGCTGGCCGCGAATGCGTCTACCGTCCTGCTGACTATGGCGAGGTGTTCCAGCATTCCATCGAAGATAGCCCGTTCTTTCTTGCCGACCGACAGGAAACCTAGGTCGACCAACCGAGCATCTCGCGACGGGGTAGTGCCTTAAACCTCTCTGCCAAGAGGAAAAGGCGAGCCACCGGAGCAGGCGTCAATGAACCTCTGGCGGCGCCTAGCTGAGGATACGGAGCCTACCGAGTTGGACCACCGGACTTGTGATTTCACAAGTCAAACCCAAGAATGGTACTCGCGAAACCCAAACGCTAGGACACCTGTAGTTTTCGAAGTCAGAACTAGGCGTCGTCTTGTCGGGTCCAAAGCACCACATGCCTTCATCGCAGGGAATAGACGTATTATGTGACCTTGCGGCACGTGCTTGGGATGTCCGCGCAGGAGAGCATACCATGGTTGAAGGAATACCTGGATGCCGTGAATTCGCAAATCGAAGAGCTGTACCCTCCTCCTCACTCGACGACGATCGAGAGCGCTGCGGCCGACGCGCTGTCTGGCAGCGGCAAGCGGGTGAGAGCCACTCTGGCGCTACTGTGGTGCGAAGTGTTCTCTGGGGATTACAGACCTGCAATCCCGCTTGCAGTCGCATACGAGCTGGCCCACGCAAGCGCCCTTGTGCAGGACGACATCATCGATCACTCCGACATGAGGAGGGGAACGGAATCCATCGTGGCCAAGTACGGCCTCTCGGATGCGATACTCGCATCGGACCTTCTGCTGTTCAACGTTCCCAAGATGGTCGCAAAGTACGGCAACCTGGAGAGCGGCAGGCTGGCAAGGGTCTTCGACCTGGTGGGTGAAGCGTGCAGGGCGACCACCTGGGGAGAGTTCCTGGACCTTGAGATGGCCAGAGGGAAGGAAGGCACGGAACAGGACTACGAGGAAATGATCAGGCTGAAGACTTCAACCCTGCTGAGCGCGCCTTGCGCTAGCGGGGCAATGGTCGGTGGCGCTTCTGACGAACAGGCATCGTTGGCCAGCAGGTTCGGCGAGGCTCTTGGCATGGCGTACCAGGTCCAGGACGACACGCTAGATCTGATCGGGGATGAGTTCGCACTCGGCAAACCTGTCTTCACAGACCTGAGAGGAGGAAAGAAGAGCTTTGTTCTGATTCACTGCGCTAGCCACAGCTCGAATGACGATAGGAGTTTCATCTTCAGCCTCCTAAACCGATCGGGTCCATACAGCGAAGGCGAGATATCAAGACTGAGAGGGTTACTCGAGAAACACGGTTCTGTGGATTATGCCCACGAAAGGGTGCTGCGCTATACGAGAGAGGCCAAAGACACTCTCATTTCGGTCCCCGAGAGTAGGGCGAGGTCTCTCCTGCTGGAACTGACAGAGTACCTTGCGGCGAGGTACTACTAAGAATGAGTCGAGGGGAAGAGTACACGTACCGTCTCGATGCACGCTCCTGAGCTGGCGGGCGACTCTTCCGAATCGTCCAGGGCGACCTAGCAGAGCAGGATGCCTACGCCGTAGTCAACGCGGCGAATTGGAGCCTACCGGTCGGCGCCTCATCGTTTGACCTGCCTACCAGCCTTCGCGAACAGTGGGCCATTCAGCAGATTGTTGACAGCCCTTCTCGTCAATTCCACACCTTGAGGGTTCCCGGTAAGAACGTGACGCATTTTCCCGTCATTCATCTCCACGAAGACTTGAGGAATCAGGTAGTCCTCTGACCAGTCGCCAAATTCACGGACGAGTTCATCAGCCTTCTTCTCCTGCTCGGGAATGTCGATGTCGTATGGGAAGAATGGCACGCCAAGTTCCTCCGAGGCCTTCTTCATGGGTTCGACCGTCGTCGGATGGCAGTGCGGGCACCAGGTTGCATAGACCACGTGAACCGCTTTGACCTCAATCAAGATCAGACCACCCTCCGTCTCGCCGAGGACTCGTTGCGACTCCTCCCCTATAGAAGTTGGGCCGGAGACGCAACCACTCGTTGGGCCCGTTGGGGTGGAGCTCTCGTCCTGCGATTCCTTCCTCCCGTAATCGGCATAGTTCGGGGACCTCAATCAAGCCGTAGCCGAATACCTAGCCGCTTCGACAGGTTCCGAAGGTCTTGGGCGACGTAGAAGAAGGCCATCCAGCTCCACCTCCCCCAGCGCCTTACCCCCTCCCGCTTGACCTCCTCGATAGCCTCCCTCCGATTCTCGGGCTCCTTGCCGAAGAAAAGGAGGCCGAAGACGTCGACCGACCATGCATCGATAGGGAACCCGGCGTGCGGGTTGATGATGTCGGCTGCGTAATCGCCTACGCCCGGCAGCTCCATCAGCTTCTCCTTCGCCTCGTCCGGCGGCATCGCCATTATCCGCCGCACGTCAGGAAACCCTTCGACAATCATCTTCGCCGATGCGACGATGTACTTTGCCCTGTAGCCCAGCTTGCACTCCCTCGCGAAGGCCTTCGGGTCGAGCTTCGCGATCCTCTCTGCGGTGGGCTGAAGCGTTACCCGCTTCCGGTCGAACTCAATCACCTCGCCGTACTTCTTGTCGATCGCCTCCATCATCTCCTGACTCCTGGCGAGCCTCGCCATCTGGAGGCAGATGCTGAGGACGACCGAGTTGAAGAGAGAAGCAGCTTGGGTGTCGTGCATCCCATAGAGGTCCTCCACTACGTGCCTCAGGATTTTGTCCTTCATGGCGAAATCGTAGAAGCCCTTCAGGTCTTGCTCCGCGCCCAGACAGAGGGCCAGGATTTCGCGAAGCCTGTCTGCTTCTTTCCTGGAGACCTCCCGCCCGGCGTAGACTCCGAACAGCACGCGCGGACTCTCTATGGTGCCGCGTGACTGAATCTTGAGCCCGATCGGCCTTCCTTCGAAGCGGATGCCGGTCCAGAGAGTTCTATCCTCGTAGACCTCCTTGGACGTGAACAGGTCCCAGCCCGCGGGCTTCTTCACGGTCAGCCCGAAGTTGAACGGAGGCAGAGGGTCTATCTCAAATCTCGTCCTACGCCTGAGTTTCACCATAAGCACTCCGACGCCTCATCGCTACCTCAGGACTTGAGGCTCGCGATGTCGATGACGAAACGGTAGCGGACGTCGCTCCTGACTGTCCGGTCGAAGGCCTCCCCGATTCGCCCGATCGGAATGACTTCCACGTCTGCGGCGATGCCATGCCTGGCACAGAAGTCCAGCATCTCCTGCGTGTCCTTGGTCCCACCGACGTTCGACCCTATCAGGCGTCGGCGACGGCCCTGCAGGGCCCACGGCGCAAGGGGCGCGGGGTCTGGGACCCCAACAAGCATCATCGTCCCCTCGAACCGGAGCAGGTTCAGGTACGCGTTGAAGTCGTGCCTTGCCGAAACCGTGTCCATGACGAAGTCGAAGCGGGAGGCGTTCTTCTTGAACACCCCGGAATCGCCGGTGGCAATGAAGTCGTCTGCGCCGAGGCGTGTTGCATCCTCACGCTTGTTGGGCGAATGGCTCAGCACGGTCACGTTCGCGCCCAGCGCCTTTGCGAGCTTCACCGTCATGTGACCGAGGCCGCCGAGCCCCACCACCGCTATCCGGTCGTCTTTCTTGACACCGAAGTGGCGGAGAGGAGAGTAGGTCGTAGTGCCGGCGCACAGCAGCGGTGCAGCGCGTTCGAGAGGGATGCTCGTCGGAACGTCGAAGGCGTACGCCTCGTCCACGGTGATGCAAGTCGAGTAGCCGCCCTGCGCCAGCGTCTTTCCGTCGCGCTCGTAGCAGTTGTAGGTGAAAGTGGCTCCGTCCTCGCAGTACTGCTCTTCTCCCGCTCTGCACGGGCCGCACCTGCGACAGGAATCGACGAATGTGCCCACCCCAACCCTGCTCCCAACCTTGAACTTCCTCACCCTGTCGCCCACTGCTGCAGCTGTGCCGACGATTTCATGGCCGGGGACCATGGGATAGTTCGAGCCCCCCCACTCGTTCCGCGCCTGGTGGATGTCGCTGTGACAGACGCCGCAGTATTGGATGTCAACGAGCACGTCGCGCGGCCCTGGTTCGCGCCGCTCGAAGTCGAACGGCTCGAGGGGGAGAGAGGGACCTTTGGCAGCATAGCCACGTGTCGACAGCAAGGGCTGGTCCCGTTGCCGAACAACTGGGTCGCTTTAATGGCTGTCGATTGTAGCCGGACCAGTGCCTCTTGAGAGTGCCACACGGTTCAAAATAATTAATACGCGTACGGTCGGGCCCGACCTTCGACCATGGTCCAGTACAAGTGGATCGCTCTCTCAAACACCACCATTGGAACGCTGATGGCATCCGTCGACGGCACAATCGTCATGATATCGCTGCCGGCCATCTTCCGAGGCATCTATGGCAATTCTGTTCTGCCGCCCTTTCAGTACCTTCTCTGGGTCCTCTTTGGATACAGCGTAGTGACTTCGACTCTCCTTGTGACCTTCGGACGCATCTCTGACATGGTCGGGAGGGTCAGACTGTTCAACCTGGGCTTCGCGATCTTCACGGTGGGGTCATTGCTGTGCACCATAACGCCTAGTCCGGGTGACCTAGGCGCGACCGAGCTCATCGTCTTCAGGATAATCCAAGGCATAGGCGGCGCCTTCCTCTTCGCCAACAGCGCAGCGATACTGACGGACGCGTTTCCGGCAAATGAAAGGGGAATGGCGCTCGGGACCAACATGGTAGCCGCTCTCGCGGGCTCCCTCGTCGGATTGGTACTCGGAGGAATCCTCGTAGTCTTCAACTGGCGCCTCATATTCCTCGTGAGCGTACCCGTCGGAGCTTTGGGCACAGTCTGGTCGTATGCGAAACTCAAGGAGACTGGCATGATAAGAAAGAACCAGAAGCTGGACGTCTGGGGAAACGCGGCCTTCGGGGGTGGCTTGACTCTCGTCCTGGTCGGCGTGACTTACGGCCTGATTCCTTGGGGAACTTCGCCGATGGGTTGGGGTGATCCATGGGTGATAGCCTCGCTGTTGGCTGGCCTTGCGCTTCTTGCAGTCTTTCCGTTCATAGAAAGCAGGGTAGCGGATCCCATGTTCCGCCTCGAACTGTTCAGGATTCGCATGTTCAGCGCCGCGAACATCGCAGGGCTGCTCTCTTCAATAGGACGAGGAGGCGTCATGATAATGCTCATCATCCTGCTCCAGGGGATATGGCTTCCTCTTCATGGATACCTCTACACATCCACTCCCTTGTGGGCTGGCATCTTCATGCTTCCCATGATGCTCGGATTCGTCGTAATGGGTCCGCTGAGCGGTTACTTGTCGGACAAGCACGGAGCCAGGCTCTTCGCCACTCTAGGGATGCTCATCACCGCCGCGACATTCATCGCCCTCTCATTCCTGCCCTACGACTTCGACTATCTGCCGTTTGCGGTGATCCTGTTCGTCATGGGGCTTGGAGGAGGGATGTTTGCCTCTCCAAACATAGCGTCCATCATGAACTCCGTCCCTCCTGAACACAGAGGCGCGGCATCCGGGATGCGCGCAACGCTGCAGAACACCGGTCAGACGGTAAGCCTGGCCATCTTCTTCACGGTGATAATCACGGGCCTTTCCAGCAGCCTGCCGAGCGCCCTCACAAAAGCGCTGACGACGCCGCCGGCCCAAGTGCCGCAGCAGGCGCTGGCGTTGCTCAACTCGATTCCGCCCACGAGCGCTCTCTTCGCTGCCTTTCTCGGCTCCAACCCGATGGGGGCGATTCTGTCAACTGTGCAAACGCAGTTCCCTTCAGTCTACAATTTGATCCCGAGCTCAACCGTAACCTATCTCACGAATCAGACCTTCTTCCCTAACGCGATAGCCCCGGCCTTCATGTCGTCCCTCCAGCTCTCCTTCTACATAGGAGCGGCTCTCTCGCTTGTGGCAGCGGCAGCCTCGCTGCTGCGCGGCAAGAAGTACATCCACGAGGTGGAGCAGGCCAAGGAGCTGGCCAGGAAGCAGGAAGAGACTCCGGCACCGCTAAGTGGAGCTTGATCTCCAAGTCGACCCGTGACTGGTGCACAGATTAGCCCGGACCAGCCATAGACTCGAGTTCTCTCGCACTTGGCGCAAGTCCCCTCAGGGGATTCTGTCCGGTCGAGGTACATGAAGAACGAAGGAGGCTGGCCGCCTCATGCTGCCGGAGTTTCGAGGGGTAGCTGAACGCTCTTCCTCTCTGAATAGCTAAATCAAGTCGGCACTCTTTGAGGGACAAGACTTTGGGCGATTGGCATGACGTTCTGTACGTTCAGAACGCTCGCATCTATCAACCCGTATTGAAAGCTGGCCTTTCTTCAGCACCATCGGAAGCAAGAGGATTGGCAAAGATATTCAGTAACTTTAACCTCCGAGCAAAAGTCGGAAGCAGGCCGAAAATCCTGGATGTCTCGTGTGGAATCGGACGACACTCAATCAATCTGGCAAAACTCGGTTACGAAGTCGTCGGTTTTGACTTCTCTCTTTACTTTCTGAAGACAGCACGAAAGCTCGCAAGACAAGAAGGTCTGAGCGAGCGCAGTGTCCTGCGTTTCTACGAGCGAGACACTGAGCAGATTCAGGAGATACTGCGAGCAAACGGGGAGACTGATTTTGACGCAATCATCTGTATGGACACTTCGATAGTCCGTCCGACTTTGAAAGAGGAGATTGAGCTTCTGCGTTCGCTGTACGAAATCGGACGCGAAGGGTCTTTGCTCGTGATCGAGACCGCGAACAGGAACTCTTTCTTGAAGCATGAGCATTACTACCCGTTTTCCATAATCCAATCTTTCCCTCACGGAAGACTTCAAAGGCATCTTCAAGCCAGTTATGACCCCAAGAGCAAGCACATCAAGGGGGACTGGAAGTTCTATCGAGAACTACGCGATGGGGACTTGAAGCATCTACTTTCAATCAAGATGGAATCAACCATCCATTCGCGAAAGGACCTGAGAACTACTTTGGAGAAGGTAGGATGGAGGTATCTTCGCAGTTATGGAAGCGTCCAGCGCCTTGACAGGCTCGATTCCGACTCATTTCACATCGTAATGGTCGCAAAGAAAGCTTAGCTGATGTACCTTGGTTGAACAGAATCCCCTCAGGGCAGGGTAGATATACGCGGACCAATTCAATGATCCACAATGGCAAGCAAGAAGCCGGCGATAATCGCAGACTTGACCATCTTTCCAGTCGGTGAAGGCACGAGCGTTGGAGACTTTGTCAAGAAGGCATTCGAAGCGATGACGGGAGTAGAGGGTGTGAAGATACAACCAACCGCGATGTCGACGATAATCGAAACCGATGACCTAGGCAAGGTGATCACGACTCTTGAAAGGGCGCACGACGCAATGTTGAGCATGGGAGCAAAGCGCGTCTATATCGCACTGAGGGTCGACCACAGGCTCGACAATCCTCATGACGCGGAATACAAGGTGGGTAGAATGACAGGCAGGATACGGAATCGGTCGAGCCCCGGCAGAAACTGAACCCAAGCCTGCTTGTGCAGCGTAGGCGCCCAAAGAGTCGAACCGGTCGTCCGAAGACGTCCAGCGTGAACCGCGGTCGAAGGAAAAGGAGAAAAGAAAAGCATCTACGGGACGGATGGCGGTGAAACCTTGAGCGAAGAGCAGTTCCGCGAGTGGGTCAACAGGAGGTCACACCTTCCCCTGGCGGTCAAGGGACACACTTTCGTGCTGAAAGGCGACAGCGTCATCGCGGTCGACGGGGGCAAGTTCGTCTATGAGGAGGCCCTAGAGCTAGTGAAACTGCTCAACTCGAGCAACCCGTTCGCGCAGATAAATGCGACCTTCATGATTCTGGAGCGGAACGGGGCACTGCGGCTGATAGTAATCGGGCTGATAGCGGTAGTCATCGTGGTCGTCATCCTCCTGGCCAGTCACTAGTGTTCGACTCGTTACGACTTGACTGTAACGTAGTACATGTACGTAACCCCTGGGGTAGGAACGCTGAGCAAGCCGAAGTTGAGGTTGCCGGAACCGTCGGTCCATGCGTAGACAGCCTTATCGACGCTCCTGTTTCCGTAGTCAGCGATGAGGCTGGCCACCAGAGCTTTCGTCGCGCTCGCCCCGACTGCACTGAGAGACACACTGCCCTCGGGCACGTAGACCGTGGGATTGACGGACGTCGCGTTGACCAAGTGGTAGTTCTCTGAGGTGACCAAAGTCGTTATCTGAAGGACCAAGGCATCTCTGCTCGTCGTCGTCGTGTTCGTGGAGTTGCTCCCTCCGAGGTCCTCATAGGCCGCCGCGGCGTTGAGGCCCACCCCCACGGCAGCCGTTGATGGGTTGATTGCCGTCATGAAAGGTATCTGAGTGACTACACCTGTGGTGCCGGGGTTGGTGTACACGGCAACAAAATAGGTAAGGTGCCCTCCGACGGAGTAGAGGAGGTAGGAGCCGAACCTGTAGTTGGGGAGTAGGGTCAGTTGCGTCCTCACCCGCTGATTGGTGTTGAGTGCGTTCTCTGCGGCAGTGGGGCCGATGATCAGCGCCGACGCCGATGGGTTCTGGTAGAGGTCGATCTGCCCCAGTCTGTCCCCGCCGTAGGCTATGTAGAGCGCTCCAAGGTTCTTGCTGACAACTCCCTGGTACTGAGCTAGTTGCATGCCGACGAAGTACGTCTCGCTCCCGACGGCGAAGGGTATGTACTGCACGGTGCTGTTCCCAGCCCGCTCATAGAACTGGGTGCCCCCCCTGAAGACGAACGGGTCACTCACGTGGTAGACGAAGTCGTAGTCCAGCTGGCCGGGGACGTTGGGCCTGCCGAGCAGTTGCTCGGGATACCTGAGCTGGGGAACCAGCCAGGATGGAGGGGCGGACCAGCTGCTATAGTAGTTCTGGTAGAACTGCGTGATGAAGTCAGAGGAGTTGGTCCCCAGGAGGTTGGAGACCGTGTAGCCCTGCATCGAGCCGTCTTGGATGTTGACCAAGACCACGCCGAAGAACCGCAGGTAGGGGCTCGCGGAAAAGCCCGACTGCAGGGGGTAGTTGATGTAGACCTGCACCGCGTAGTAGAGGTTCTTCCCGTCAGACACCATGTACGCCGAGGGGTCCATGGTGAGGCCGGGGATCAGCACGTCTCCGACCCTGGTGAAAATGTTCCTGTTCCACAGCATGTCTATCGACTTGCCGGAGAAGGCGAAGCCGAGCTGCACCTCGGCGAATGTGAACCACATCGACTTCTGCCAGCCGCTCAGCACGTAGTCTGGCGCCCCGCTGTACGAAACGTTCTGGACTTCATCGTATCCCGGTATGTGAACGTAAACGCTCTGGTTGAAGCCGCTCCCCTCGCCGTAGTAGATGAGGGGTTCGGAGGCGATCCCGAAGGCGCTGGTCGCGGGTATCACGGACCCGTTGTGGGTGTTGATTACGAGGACCTTCGCAGCGTGAGTGTAGATGAGATGCTCACTGATCCAGTCGGTCGAAGGGAAGGTGGGAGTCGTGGGTGAGACCCAGTACTCGGTGCCGTTGTAGAAGACGATCTCAGAGCTGGCCAGACCCATCCAGTTGTAGGCGCCGATTTCCTTCGTGTTGGTGACCGACGCGGCCTGTTGGTCCCACTGCCGGACCAAGTCAAGGGTCGTCGTCGGGTTGCTCGTCGGGAGGCTGGTGAGACTGCTGACTTTGATGCCGTCCAGACCAGCTGACCATCTTGTCACGGTGATCTGCTTCTGGGTCTGTGGGGACCAAGAGTACGCGAGGTAGTTGTTGTTCCAGTTGAAGTAGTAGAAAGCGCCGACGGCCGCCTGGCCGATAAACAGCGCCGCGAACACGACCGCGACCACCTTGAAGAGATTCAGCCTCGGCGCCGGCGCGTTCCTCCTCGAGAAAAAGGCTATCCCCACAGCGGTGAGAAGGAGGGCGGCCCAGACCATCCCGTAGACGTAGGGCGTGGCTATGTTCATCAGCCAATAGGGGGCTCCCAGTATGGTCTCAAGGAGGATAGCAGCAATCAGGGCGAGCAGGTTCCTGATCCAGACGTCGCTCCTGCGCGTGGCAAGGTTGGCCAGCAGGCGGAGGAACATTCGAGCGGCAAGGACCAGGAGAACGGCGGAGAGCGCGTAGGAGATGACGGCGTACTGGATGGACATCGAGGGCACCAGGCTGACGAGCCCGACTCCGGAGGCCGGGGCTAGCGGAAGTGCGAAGACCCGTGGGACCTGCGCCCAGCTCCCCATGCCCATAGTCATCATCATGATGGGGTTCATCGTCGAGCCTAGGAGCGGGAAGCCGCCAGAAACCACGAAGGCGTAGAAGACTATCGCCCACTTGAGCGTCTGCCACAGGGCCCAGAGCCAGACGTTCATCTTCTCGCTGACCCGCATCCCTCCCTGTTCGGCCTCGTAGGGCCTCATGTATCTGGAGAGCACGGTCCATAGCTTCCAGAGGTCGCTCCCCCCGGGTTTGGGGTACACGAGCAGCAGCGCGAAGAGGCCCGCCGCCAAGAAGGTGTAATCGTGATAGAAGGTGATGCTGAACCAGTTGAGGCCCGCCTTGGCGGAGTAGACCGACTCCGCGATGGACCACTGGAGTATCACCCAGGCGACTGCGAGAACGGCGACTACCGCGATGATGACTAGTACGAGTACGGTCAGCCACTTGTAGAGCCTGGTACGCCCTTCCCCGGCGTCAGAGTCCATTTGTCGGGAGGGGGGTAGTGTCGTTATTTATGGTGTATCAATTCCCCAGTTCGAGAATTGGGGGGGGGTCGTTGCTGGCTTGGGGCGGGAAGCGCAGCGAATCCGAGCCGAGGGCATTAAATTCAGATGGGACGACAGAAGCTCTCGAAGGACGATTGACATCGCCAGAAGTTCGCCACGGAGTCGGCATAAGTGAACGCGTCGGATCGGGCATCGTAGTGGCCGTTCTGATCATTGCGGGTGTCGTCGCGCTAGTTGCCACCAGCAGACCATCAGCGACGACGACAGCCACGAGCACATCCATTTCCGCTGGCGCTGACGCCGTACTCGCCTCGGCCGTGCAGACCAACCCATCCGGGTTCGTCCACGAGTCCTCAAAGCCCACAGCTTCTGGCAGCAGCGACTGGGCATTACTCCAGTCCGCAGACGGCTCGGGGGCGAACGTCACCGTATTGGTGTATCCCTCCACCAACGCTTCGCGGGCCTACTTCGACAGGTTCGTGACTGGCGTCAGGGGCCTCACTGGCTATACGAACATCACGTCGGACCTGGTCTCCTTCCGGCTGTACGGGAAGTGCTATGGATACGGCGAGGACGTCGAGGGCATAGCCGTAGCCAACGGGGTCTGCACTAAGGGGAACGCGTTTCTTCAGGTCCACCTTGTCTCGAGCATATCATTCTCGGCCTTGGAAGGGGACCTGACGAGCATCATGGGCGCACTCTACCAGAGCGCAACCTGATACGCCTGTCAGTAACGTTCTTCTGCCACTCGTCCCCGGTCGGACCCGGGAAGCAGCGCATTGCCGACCTTGGTGCTGAAGGGAAGGGCGTTCGACGGGAAGGAGCTGCACCGAACCGCGGTCCTGACCATCGACACCGACGCCGGCGTCATCACCGGGTTCGGCGAGAGGGGCTCGGTCGAAGAAGGGCGTGGCTCGAAGGTGATCAAACGCGACGACGCGACCATCCTTCCCGGACTGATCGACGCACACTTGCATTTCTACTCGTCGAAGGGAGAGGGAGTGGTATCCTGGGCGAGCGTCCCCGACACGCTGGCCGTTCTCAGGGCCGCGCATGACCTCGGGACGCTCCTGCGGGCGGGCTTCACGACCGTCCGCGAGCTCGGCACGAAGGGAGGCGTGCACCTCGCGCAGGCGGTCGAAGAAGGGGCGGTCGACGGTCCGACGGTGGTCTCGTGCTCGAGGGCGCTCTCGCAGACGGGGGGTGACGACGACCCTCCAGGCTTCCCGCTCGGGATAGCCCAACGGCTCGCCTCGTACACCTACTTCTGCGACGGACCCTGGGACTGCCGCAGGGCGGTCAGGAAGGTCGTCAGGGACGGAGGCAGCGTCGTGAAGCTCTACGCATCTGGGGCTTTTTCCCGCGGTGGCAAGGTCAGGGAGAACTTCACGCTAGAAGAAGTCAGAGCGATAGTCGACGAGTCTCACAGGGCGGGACTGAAAGTCGCCGCCCACGCTTACGGAGAAGACGCCCTGCTCACGGTCATTGAAGCGGGCGTCGACTCGATAGAGCACGGTCTCGGACTGACGCCCCGGACGGTGAAGGCGATAGCGGAGAAGGACATCTACTACGTTCCGACCCTGACCACATACGTGGCTGCCTACATGGGTCAATCTCACTCCAGCAAAGCGAGGGAGGAGATGGTGAAGAGGCACTTCACCTACGACATGGTTGCCGTAAAGGAGCGCAGGGTGAAGGTCGTGTCGGGTTCCGACATAGTCGGGGACTCGAAGAGGCCTCACGGGCGCAACTACCTCGAGATAGTCGAGGAAGCGAAGTATCTCGGCAACAGAGAGGCGCTCGAGGCCGCGACGTCGAGAGCGGCGGCGTGCCTTAGTCTTCCGGACCGCGGGTCGCTTCGGAAGGGGTGCCGCGCGGACGTGATCGTCGTGAAAGGTAACCCGGTCGACGACCTCGAATCCTTGGCGCCAGAGAACGTCGTCCACGTAATCAAGTCAGGAAGGCTCTATTCCGGCGCCGCCGAGAGATGAATCCCTCGACGGACGGACGGCCCGATCTACTCGCTTTTCCGGGCGCCGCTGGATTTCTCGTAGTCCTTCTCGAGGAACTTGGCGAAGGTGGACCAGTTCCGCTTGGCTACCTTCGTCCACTTCGCCCGGCTTTCGACTTGGCTCGGGTCATCGTAGGTCACCCTGAACACCATATCGAGTCTGGTCTTCCCGTTCTTGAGCCCGGTCAGGCTGTAGTCGCCCACCTCCCTTCCGTCTCCGCAGGTGTCGAAGTGCCATGAATTCGGAGGCTTGAGCCAGACTGCCCTGACCCCTTCCAGCGACCGCTTGCCGTCCTTGTAGTTCACGACCCAGATTATCCTGTCCTTTGTCCGCTCCAGGAATCGCCTTCTCGCGGCTGAGCCGGTCATCTTGTAGTCATCCTCCCTGAAGTCCGTGCACCAGTTGAAGACGAAGTCCTTCGGTGCGTTGAACGTCTGAGAAACTTTGAACGTCTTGGTGATCGGGCCTTTCAAGGCAAGCCCTTCTATTCGATAAATCCGTTTAAGGCTTTCATCCGAGGAGATTCCCAGGGCAACCGTTGCCGTGCATAGGGTTCATTGCGCCTCCGCCGGGAATCACTCATCCTGCGTTGAGAGGTAGTTAGTCCGCCAGCTGAACAAGTCGCTCTTGCGAGCTTCTTGCGTACACTGGGACCACTTCAAACCAGTCTTCTACTGGATCTCTCCTCCATCCTCCCCTCCCCCTTGCGGGAGAAGTTCAGACGAACGGCTCACTCTTGTCGGGAGTGGCTTCCCGCTTAGATGCTTTCAGCGGTTATCCACGATTGCTTAGCTGCCCGGCTGCGCCCTCTCGGACGACCGGTACGCCAGAGGCAACGCCCCGCTGTTCCTCTCGTACTGGG